>ENA-OYZD01000333-OYZD01000333.1-human-gut-metagenome-genome-assembly--contig:-NODE-333-length-25332-cov-5.304190_pt1 | contig 25332 bp, 17 predicted proteins | sample MGYA00244073_ERZ653470 | MGnify/ENA primary metagenome ERZ653470 (study PRJEB26926, sample SAMN06164895) | human gut metagenome | biome: ENVO:00009003; feature: ENVO:2100002; material: ENVO:00002003... | reverse complement strand
GAGCAGCGGTCTCCAAAACCGCGTGCCGAGGGTTCGAATCCTTCTGCCCCTGCCATATTAGTGCAATGAAATAGATGCGCATCTGGGAAAGCTCGTATTTACGGGCTTTTTTGACTTTTTAGGGACGAAAATTTTTAGTGTGAAACCGTTGATGTTTTTCAGTCAAAAAGGGATTTGAACCCATGACACTTGATACTAATTAGGGGTTTTGGAAATGTGTCGGCATTTTCAAGGTGATCGTTACTGATTTTCGCATAAAACTATTTCACAAAATTTACAAGCCTATTTTGTTGGTTTCTCACAAAGTTGAAAACCGATGAAATAGGCTTTTTTTCATTTTCTGAGGTTCATTTCCACTGTTTCTTTTACAGGCACAGAGCCTTCACTGATTGCAATGTAATTCACATTGTTCTGCGATTTTTTTACTGCACCTTTTTTTCACGTATCTGCTAGTTACGATTAGCTTGGGCATGGTGTCACTCCTTTCCGTGGGGATTGATATTTCTTCGTGAATGTTGTATAATTAAGAAAGTAATGATAAAATACACAGCGAGGGTACATGTATGGAGAAATATGAGGTCGCATTACTGAATTTAACTGAAAACTAAGAAGTCATCACGGTTGTATATGCAGATGAAGCAGAAACATGCGTTACAGATGATTTTCCAACAACCGAACAACAGAAGTTGTTTATATAGGATTGGTTTGCATCGTTATAATATATCAAGAATTCAAGGAGGAATATTTCATGAGTTTATTTGGTGATTTTGATCTGACTAAGCTGTTTGACCATGACAGCGAGTACGGAAAAAGTTATGTATTCGGTGAGCTTACAGACGAGATGATTGCAAGAGCCGAACAGACTTTAGGATATAAAATGCCTGCATCATACATTGAACTGCTGAAGGTTCAAAACGGCGGTATGATTTCTGATGAATTTGATGGGAGCTGGCTGACAACGATCTACGGAATCGGTCCCACTGCTGACACCTACAACAGTCTGGAAGAGAGGTTTGAAAACTGGAAGGAAGAATGGGAGTATCCTGACATTGGTATTCCTTTCGGTGAAACACAGTCAGCAGGTCATGATATGTATTACATGGATTTCAGATCTGCTGACGAAAACGGCGAATCTCGCATTGTCAGAATAGACAACGAGATGGATAATGAAGTTTATTTCGTCGCTGACAATCTCGTGGAGTTTATTAAGCTGATCATTGCCAATCAGGAAATTGAAGAGAAACGTTTGGATTAAGGAGATTGTTATGGGTTTATTTTCTAAAATAAAGGATTTTCTTAGAGGTCCTATCTATCGGATAAACAGAGAAGTTCTGGCGGATTATATGAATAATGAAATTCAGTTTTCAGTGGAAAATAATTTATCTGCCTGTGGAGAATTTTATTTGTCACCATCAGAAGGTGAAACCGAAGAGCATATCATCATAACCAACAACGATGCTCCGTGTAAATGTCCGATGGAGTCAGAGAAAGATTTTACAGGCATTACGATTTACGCCAACAGAAGTTCATATTACGATCCTGAAAAGGATGAGATTTATCGCACTGTTGATGAATTTATACGATTCAAATTGAATGAATTTCCTGAATGGTTTATTTTCAGAGGTGAAACATCAGATTTAGATAAGTATTTGATTAAGGAGTAAAAAAATCAAATCCGAGAATTATGTACAAGCCGTAATCAGACACACTCTGATCACGGCCTTTGTTTTACTTCTTCTGATACCTGACAGCATCCTCGCAGTCAATGGCACCGTTGATTTTACGCACCTCGTTGATGCACATGACAAGAAGCTTACGAAGCGTTTCATCGTCAACATCATTCGCCGCAGCAAGCAGGTGCGTCAGCTTGCCAAGCTCAACAGCAACCTTGAATAGCAAACGTGCCAAGCGCTGTTCTGTACCATTGATCTGCGCTTTCACTGTTTCGGTAATCATCGGAGAGATATAGTTGAGATTATCTTGCTGACTCAGATAGCCGATATAAAACAATATAGCCTTTTCAATGAACTCACTTGCTACATAATTCTTGTTCGAATAAAATGTGTCAAGTGATATTGATAAAATCAAAAGTGAGTATGGCAAAGCACTTTTGATAGGTGAACACATTCCGCAGAATACAGATAGTGCAGTAAAATTGCTTGAGAAAGCTGTCAAACTTAAAAACAGCAATGCAAAAAGATTTCTTGCCCTTGAATATATTTCAGGAGAGCATTTGGAACAGGACATTGAAAAAGGAATAGCCTTGCTTACCGAGTGTGCGGACAGCGGGGATGTCATTGCTAGTTACAGACTAGGCAAAATTTATTTGCAGGGTGAGATAATGTTTCAAAATCTGGACAAAGCAGAAAGATATTTGCTCTTGGCGGAAGATAACGAGTATGTGCAGTATGCACTTGCAAAGCTGTATTTGCAGGAAGAAAAGTATGAAATACAAAAAGCTGTCAATTATTTTGGAAGATCTGCTGACAAAAATCATTGGGCAAGTTATCAGCTTGGCAGGATCTATCTTTTCGGTGCAGCGGAACTTACAAAGGATAAGGAACAAGCTATCGAATGGTTTACAAAGTCCGCAAACGATGGCAACGAGTATGCACAGGCTATGCTGGACAACATATCGAAGTTTGAGAATGATCTGCTTGCAAATACGATTTTTAGTTTGTTTGTTAGCCTTAGTAGGTGTATAGAGGACGACTATGAGCAAAAGTACAAGTCGGTCAGGCAGACGGTGGACAGCAGGCTGCGGAGGATGATAAGACAGAAAAAGCTGTCGATTGGTATCAAGGACGAGCAGGCTCAGAGCTATGAGTAATCATATTAATTCCGGAGTATATAGATGTTTGAATGGCGGATTGTTTGGTGACAATTATTGCAAAGCTAAGCGTTTATACACGGATGTAAGTGATTTTATAACATAATTAATAAAAGGTGTATTGATTTAGTGAAAAATGTTTGATATAATGTCATACAAAGGCGGTGAAGGGTATGCTTAAAATCGCAGTTTGTGATGATAATGAGAGTTTTTTAGAAACATTAAAAAGAATAATTTCAGAGAATGCAATAAATTATTTTAAAGATGTAAATGTTCAAGGTTTCAATAACGGTCAACGTTTATTGAATCAGCACAAACGTTTATTTTTTGATGTGATTTTTTTGGATATTGATATGCCTGAATTCACAGGCTTTGATGTTGCAGAAATATTAAGAAAACAAAGAAGGGATTGTTATATAATATTTGTTACAAATCACAATGAACTGGTGTACGGAAGCATGGAATTTCAGCCGTTTTACTTTATACAAAAGTCTAGCGTTTCAAGATTAAATAAAGATGTTGTTAATGTTTTAAACAAGCTTTCTGTTTATTTAAAGCAGCACCAAAAAATAATTTTGAGCGACGAGGAGCATGGGCGAATCTGCATTCAATACAGAGACATTTTGTATATTGAAAGTGACAATCATCATGTGAAATATTGTATCTTGGATGATTATGGTTCACAGATTCATATTAAAGTACGTGCAGTTATCGGTGACCTTGAAAGTGAGCTTGCGGAATACGATTTTTCGAGAGTTCATAAAAAGTATCTTGTTAATCTTAGTCATGTTTTTAATTTGGATATGAAAAATGACGAAGTTATTTTTAAGCAAGGTTTTAGACTTACAATGAGTAGAAAGTACAAACACATGGTTGATACCAATTTTTCAAAATATTTGAGGGAAACGATATAAATGAGTATAATATGGATTGCTTTTGAAGTGATTATAAATTTCTATGAAGGTTTTATGGAAACTTATTTTATATATAAGTTTTTGCCTCCGAAAACAGAAAACACTAAGAAAAACATTATTGCTTTTGCATTGTGTTTCTGTACGCTCGGATTACTGATAACCGTAATGAATTACTTAACGATTTTTGAGGGCATTCTGGGAATTGTCTGCTACTTAACGGCTTTGTTTCTCTATGCCCTAGTGAACAGAAAAGGCAGTATAATAAAAAAACTGTTTGCAGCCACTGTTCCTCTTGTTATGATTTCTTTAATATCTATAATTACGCTTAATTTTGTTTCATCAGTAAATTCAATGTCAATAAAAGAAATAGTTACGGAATCCGGATTTGCTCGTTTTACGGTATTGATTTTTGCACAGGCATTATTCTTTATTTCAGTAAAGTTGATGCTGAAATTATTGGCAACGACTTCTGAGAACTTTAATGCAGTTGAGTGGATCGCTATTATATTAATACTTGCAATATCCATTATTATGATGTTCTTACTTCATTTGATAGCTATTGATTCGACGCAGAGACTCTATATAAACTTATTGATTTTAACGATAGTTGCAGTTAACATTATAATTTTTTATATGATTGATTCTATTTCTGTGAAAAATAATCAGAAAAAAGAACTGGAACTTTTAAAGGTCCAAGAGCAATACGGTCACCAATATATAGAGAATGCAAGTCAGCAATATGATTCGATAAGAAAGATTAGACATGATTTGAAAGATCAGTTGTCCGCTGTATATACAATGATAGCTCAGGGACACGCAGATGAATCAATGAAGTACATAGAGAAATATGTTAACGTTATATCAATCAGTGAAAGCTTTGTAAATACAGACAATTATATTGTAAATGCTATTATAAATTCTAAGTTTGCAGTCGCAGCGACAGAAGGAATCAGAACAAATTGCAGCTGCATTAAGAGCTTTGATGGTATAGATGATATTGATATGCTTCATATTTTAAGCAATACGCTTGACAATGCTATAACGGCTAGTGAAAAAATAACTGACGAGTCAGAAAGGTTCATAAACCTTGACATCAGTAAAACAATGGACATATATAGAATAGTAGTCAGAAATGCAATAAATGAGTCTGTTTTAAAAAGAAATCCGAGCCTTAAAACAACAAAATTAAATGTTCATAAGCATGGGTGGGGAATTAAAATAATACGAGAGATTGCAGAAAAATATCAGGGAAGATGTGAATTTTACGAATCGGATAAAATGTTCACATGTTTGATAACGTTAAAATCAACTTTACTGTAAAACGTTAAAATCTCTTTGTATTGGCAAATTTAAGTCATAGCAAATTGAGAGAAACAAGTTAAACTTATAACGAAAAAGAGAGCTGTTACGCCGGTTTTTATATGGTGGACAGTTCTCTTTTTTGTATTTCACGACAAAAACTTACACGTCACGCCAAATTGCTTGACTTGAGTGTAAATAAATTGTATATTATAGCAAATAAAAGACTTGGTGGAAGTAATGAAGAGATTAGTATCGATAATTTTGAATTTTATGATATGGTAATGGCAGTGCGACCAGTGGTGTAACGTGTTATTTGACCAATACAAAGGGACATGGTTGGAGCTCGGTCACATCAACACATACAGCAACTGGTTACTCTAAAAGAACATTAAATAAAACAGGATCATATGTGTCTTAATTAGTTTTTATTTGGGCATAGTGAAAGCTATGCCCGAATTATTGAACGAAGGAGTGTTGTATATTGAAAAAATATAGATCTGGACTAACGATAATTCTAAGTTGTTTAATGATAACGGGTTGTGCAAGCAATTCTGATATTTCCTCAATAAGCAAGATCTCAGATTACAGTTCAAATGACAATACAAGTTCTTATGAAACAGATGATACCCTTGATGATGAAGTTGAATACTATTATTCAGACGATACTCCGATTTATAGTTTTGAGAAAAGATACGAAAAAATCAAAGAACAATATCCCGATAAGTCTGTGCTTGTTTGGGTAAGTGACCAAAATATTCGATATGAAGATGAAGTAAATTCGTATTTATCTGAACACAATAAAAATTATGTATTGTGTTTCAAAAATCTTACATATGACGTTGATATGGTAGATGATAACTCTAACTTTATAACCTCATATGCACAACTATTGTCAGATGCGTTTGATAATGGAGAGAAATTCGATATAATTGATACAGGGCTTAAATATCAAGGCTTTGATACATTCTATAATCCATATCAGAATTGTGTCAACAATAATTTTCTCGAACCATTAAATACATACCTTGAAAACACCGAGTGCGGTAAGAAAATTTATGCCGAAATGTCAACAAATTATTGGAAGAGTTTAATGATAAACGGCAAAATTTATGGTATCGACGGTTCGTTGTCTTGCTTAAAAGAAGATCTTGGATATGAGCTTAATGCTGATTTAGTTGATAAAAACAGTATAGATCTTGATGATTTTTTAGGAAAATATGATACATCACTCCAGAAAGTTATTGATCTGTGCAAATCCAGAGGTTGGAAATTTACCGCCGGAATGCACGGATTTATGCAATTATACTCAAATTATGATTTTATAACTGATAATATTTGCATCGATGATAATGGTCACGCCGTGAATATTTACGAAACCGATTATGCAAAAAATCTTTTCAATACCATATCCGACGGTTTCACAAATGACGTTATAGTCAACCCTGTCAATGATAATATAAATGATATAGATACATATTTTGGCTCTATAAATTCTACATTATGCGGTGGCTATACAAACAACAAATTTAAAACGAGCCAAGAATACGGTTTGCAAACGAGCTATGCCTCAACTGAATCATACACTATATATCCGCAATACTCTAATAAAATATATACTTCTTCAAAAGCTTTGGGCATATGTGCGTTATCAGACAACAAGTATCTTGCATTTGACGCTATCTGCGAGGTCATGACAAATAAAGAGTTGAATGATCTCTTGTGTTTTGGTACTGATTATGACATTATAAATGGTTGCATAAAACCATATGGGTATTATAATACAATGGGTGTCGAAAACAGATTGATACGATATCCGTTTTATGGTGTTAATGACCCTAATTCAAATGAAAAGTACCACGAGGCAATAACAGATTTTAAATTATCAAAGAGTGTTGGCTTTTGTTTTGACACTACAAATGTTTCTGATAAAATTTTAGCTGTTGATAAGGTTTTAAAGACTATTGATTCTGATTTTCCTTCTAAGGAATATAAAACAGGTAAAGAATATTTAGATAAATTGAACGATGATCTGAATTCCGCAGGCTTGCAGGATATTCTTGACGAGGTAAACAGACAGCTGGAGGAGTACAATGAAACACACAATACAGATAATTAGCATATTGTCAGCGGCAGCTATGACCCTGACCGCTTGCGGTAAAAGCGATAAAAATAAGGACAGCAACGCCGCACAGGCAGATAAGTGGAGGATAGTTTCTGTTTATGAATGTGCAGACTATGACAATAACATTTGCTTTTCCACGCAGGAAAATTCACGTCTTGACTTTGTGGATATGACAACCCTTGAGGACAGCCCTGTGTGCGACGACCCTTCTTGCAAACATCGTGAGGGTTCTGATTGCACTGCATATGGCAAGGACAATCACCCTTTTATTTACAATAAAAGGCTCTATTATCTGAAAAGTTCCGATATAATAACCAAAGATGACGGAACATATACAACAAATACCATGATGTTTTGTTCTGACATAAATGGTGCTAATGAAAAGCAGGTCGCTGAGATTGACGGGCTTAGCTATAATGATTATGATAGAATGGCGATAGTAGGCAGCACAGCGTATCTTGTCATGACTAACCAGCCTTATGACAAGGATTTTAAAGAACTAGAGCCGTCACTGGAGTTGGTTTCGGTGGCTCTTGACAGCGGAAAAGTCAATAATATAGGCGAAGTCACAAAGGGATATAGCTGCGGTGCGTGGGTGTATGGCTTGTGGGATAATAAGCTCATTTTCCGTACATCAAAGGCGGCAGATGATCGTCCGTTTATGGAACGTTTGCAGGACTTTGCAGATAAAAACGGACTGTCTGAAAGTGAAGCTATCGAGCAGTATAACGATAAGGCGGAGTATGATTACCAGTATCTTTCCTATGATATTTCAAGTGGTAAGGTGGAGAAAAACGCCATGCCTGAGCCGTCTGCAATATCTGACAACTGCTATTACAATGTGAAAGACGACAAGCCATGCTATCTTGACAAAAGTGGCAAAGAGCAGACTATCGAGGGCATTGATGACGGAACAAACGTGACAAATATTGCAACAATAAACGGCTATGCACTCATAGACAGCGAGAACAGTCAGTATCTTTTCAAAGAAAGCGACAAGACCACTTCAAAACTCACAGATACATATGACATTGCCGCCATAAAGGGCGATCAGGTTATTATCAGAACAGGCGGCACGCCCGCATATGAGAAGAAAGCTGTCTCGGAATTGGAGAACTCAAAATGAACCTCACCCTAACAAACCTCACCAAACAATACGGCAGCTTCACTGCCCTTCAAAACTTCAATTATGAGTTCACCGCAGGGGTGTACGGTCTGCTTGGCCCAAACGGCGCAGGAAAATCCACGCTTATGAATATCATCACCGATAATCTTAAAGCCACATCGGGTTTGGTGAGATTTGACGGCGAGGATATTACCAAAATGGATGCCGACTTCAGAAAAATACTGGGCTTTATGCCCCAGCAGCAGGGTATATACCCAAACTTTACCCTAGAGCGTTTCCTCTACTATATGGCAGCACTTAAAGGTATGAAAAAAGCGGACGCAAAGCCGCAGATAGAAAAGCTAATCAACCTTGTCAACTTGCAGGACAGCCGAAACAAACGCCTCGGCGGCTTTTCGGGCGGTATGAAACAGCGTGCCCTCATCGCACAGGCTATGCTCGGCGAACCGAAAGTCATTATCCTCGACGAGCCTACCGCAGGCCTTGACCCGAAGGAGCGTATCCGTATAAGAAATCTGGTGGCACAAATAGCTTTCGATAAGATCGTCATAATAGCCACCCACGTCGTTTCGGACATCGAGTTCATCGCAAAAGAAGTCCTGCTGATGAAAAGGGGCGAGATAATCGACAGCGGCGCACCGCATATCCTCTGCGAAAAGATCGACGGCAAAGTGTTCGAGATAACCGCCGACGAGAGTATGCTGAATGATATTTCCGCAAAATACAAGGTGGGAAATATCTCAAAGGACGAGAAAAATATCTACGTCCGTGTTATCAGCGAACAGCCGCCGAAAGACTTTGAGTACAAGCTCTGTAAGCCCGACCTCGAGGACCTCTACCTCTATTATTTCGACCAGGGGGCGAGCCGATGATCTTCATAAACGAACTGATAAAAGCGTTCTGCAAGCGCACAACTATTGCAATTTTCGCCGTTCTGCTGATTCTCAACGGCGTTTTGCTGTATATAAACGAGACAAAACAGACGCTTGAATACACCCCTGAACAGTACAAAGCCGCCTATCAGACCCTCGAGGGGCTTGACACACACGCCGCTTTTAAGCAAATTTCTCAGAAAAAAACGGAGCTTGAGTTGATACAAAGGCTGTCATTTGGAGAGGATATTTCGCAGGAAAACTGCAATGCTGAGGAACTTTTGAAAAGCTATAAAAACAAGGACTATCTTGAATTTACAAACGATATCTACCCCGAAATAGAGCTGACCGACCGCCTTTTTGAGGAGATATCAGCCTGCGAAAATTATGACAGCTATCTTGAAAATATCGACAGCACCGCACGGAAAATGACGGGCATTTCGCTGTTTGCTGACCCTGACAGTTTCAGCTACAAAAATATCGCACGAACGCCTGCGGACTTCGCCCACCTCAAAGGCTCTAAGCTCACCGCCGCACCCTCAAAGGGCGTTTCAATGGCAACGGGTTTTCTCGCCACAGACCTTATTGCAATACTGATGATAATGACCGTGGTTGTCACGATTGTCACCCGTGAAAAAGAGCTTGACCAGATAACCCTCGCGCGCACGACTTTCAAGGGCAGAATGCCGCTCGGTATCGCAAAGCTTTTCACCTGTTTTGCGGCGGCGATGGCAGCTGAGATCTTGCTTTACGCCGTGAACTTCGCAGTTTCATATTTTACATACGGCTTCGGCGATCTGTCAAGGCAGATACAGTCGGTATACGAATTTAACGGCAGTAATTTGAAAATATCCGTACTGCAATACTTTGCACTTTTCCTAGCGGCGAAACTTGCAGTTTACTGCGTATTTGCGGCGATCATCTACCTTGTGACGGTGGTATCGAACACCGCTGTAAAGGTATACGGCGCGCTGATGATAACCATAGCGGCGGAAGCTGTGCTGTACTATACCATACCGAGCACGAGCTATCTTTGTCCGCTGAAATACATTAATATTCTTGCATACGCCAACACAAAAGATCTTTTTGCAAACTATCTCAATCTCAACCTTTTCGGAAAACCTGTCAACTATATGGCTGTATTTGTCAGCTCGGCGTTGGTATTGCTGATTGTGATTTCCATACTCTCTGTACTGATATTTTCAAAGCAAAGGGTTATTAAAAGCCGTACAAGAAAATTCAGCCTTGCAAAGTTCAGTATTTTCAAAGGCAGAACAACGAACCTCTTTTTTCAGGAGTGCTACAAGGTCTTTATCGGCGGAAAGACTCTGCTGATTTTGATAGCATTTGCAGTCATCACCGCAGTTTCATATTCTCCTATCAGCGAGAGCTTTTCGTCAGCAGACGAGGTTTATTACAAGCAGTATATGCTTAAATTTGAGGGCGAATACACTTCCGAAAAACAGAAAATGATAAACGAGGAAGATCAGAAATTTGCCGACGCACAAATGAAAATGTCAGAAGAAATGGCGAACTCAGAGGGCGACGGCGTTTTCATAATGATGAAGTATCAGGATATACTTGCTCCGCAGTACGCATTCGAGCAGGTCAAGGCTCACTCTGAGTATCTGAGCACAACAGAAAACAGTGAATTTGTCTACGACAGCGGCTATAAGCTTTTGACGGGCGACGAAAGTGCAGGCAACAAGGACTTGACCCTTGGTCTTACCGCAATGGCAATGGTGATACTTTGCCTTACCTACGTTTATGCCACCGAGTATCAGACAGGTGCGAACGTGCTGCTGAAAACCTCTGCCCGTGGCAGGGAGGACACCTTTCTTTGCAAGTTCGGCATTGGCGTTATCATTGTGACGATCATTTTCGCTCTGACCTATACGCCCTACTTTTACAACGTTATCAGCGCATACGGCACAAGAGGGATAAACGCCCCAGCTTGCTCGATAGAATCACTTTCAACTTTTGATATTTCTATCAAAGAATATCTCATTCTCATAAGCCTTGGGCGGTATCTCGCTTTGCTCTGCGCAATGCTCATCATCTATTTTCTGTCGGCAAAGCTCAAGAGTGTTATCTCGACATTCCTTGCGGCGACGGCGGTGCTTATTTTGCCGATATTGCTGGCTCTGCTGGGGATAGGCGTGTTTGAGTATGTCTTGCTGGATCCTATTTTGGTGGGGAATTTGTAAAGGGTAATATCTTGATAAAAATATTTATTAATTTAAAACCACGCATCCAATACAAGCTTTATCTAAAATGACAATGCTTGTATAATTCAAAGTGATAAAGACCTGCAAATAAAAGTCAAGCCCCAATCAAGTGAATTTACAAACAATTCACAAAGATAAAAAAGTGCATGACTAAAAGACCGCATCAAAATCTTTTTTTTGAAGCAGTCTGATTAAAAAATATTTGTTTAGAAATCAGTTCAGAGCCTGCATGACCCGAGCATAGTAAATGCGCAGGAACTTGTGCACAGCGTTTCAAGAGTGGAATTAAGCATCACAGCCGCTTCTTTAATAATCTTAATGACGGAATCCGTCATAGGTAATACTCTTATCTGTGTTTTGCAATATGAGTGGATATCAGCAACTTTTTTATCACTATAGTTGTAATTGTTCTTTCTGCACCAGCTTTGATACTTTACCTTAAAAGCTGATAAGGAAAGCTTTGAAATAGAATGAATATGAGGAAACTTCAGCACGAAATCGACCCATTTTTCGTGTCCGTCAGACTCTCTGCGAGGTGAAGTGAATAATGTGTTGGCATTTGGAAAGCAGGAATCAAGCAGGCTGATAAGATTGTTTTTCTGCATAACAAGAATTTTATTGTATTGAACATACTGCCTGTTAAGGATCTTAAGCGTTTTGCGAATATCATTGGCAGGTATGTACTCACGAAGGTCAAGCCATTTATCGATAGCAAACGAGGCTATTTTTAGAGAATCTTGCTTATCGGTCTTGACCTTTATAACACGATTTGTGCCATAGTCATCGATCAACAAAGGATTGACTACGGATACAAATATACCCTGGTTGTGGAGTGCATTGGCGATCGGTTCATAATATGCACCTGTGTATTTCATAACAACCTTTGTTTCACCTGAAAGTGATTTGATGAGCTACACAAGCTTATTGAGATCACTTTCTGTGTGAGACACATCAAATGGTTCAGCTATGACAACTCCATTATATATCGTAATATTATTATGACGTTTTAATCATATTTTTAAACTATTGACGACTATTAAATGAAATTGTTTCATCTATAAAAAAACAGACCCCTATTTAAAACAGGGGTCTGATAAATTCAGCATTTTTTTTCTTTTTGAACTTTGTCGGATTGATTATCAACGCAAAAAGTGCCATAAAAAGAACTGCCACTATGAGAGTAACTGCCGATAATTTAATAAGGCTGTCAGTTAAGCCATACATGGATCTTGTGAGTGCATTATACACAGTGTCATTATGTATCGCAAGCCCGTCATAATATTTTGTACCCTTTAGGATAGCACACGGAACAAGAATGAGCATTGAGGAACAGAAAAGTGAAGTACCTACCCAATAAAGCAAACCGCCTATATGCTTTCTGTTTACTGCTGCCATAACGCCTATAAATATAACAGCCGTTGCAATAAGAGCTATCCTTATTTTTCTCGCAAGCACAAGCAAATCTTTAAGCTTTGTGGAAATGCCATTAGGTTTATTTATATGGCTCAAAAGCATAACGTCAAGGTCGGATTCAATTGCCTGCTCCACATTTTTTATTGTCTTCTGCTTTATGTCTTCAAGTTCCTGAGTATATTTAACGCCTTCTTTTTCAGCCCATTTTGTATAATCGTCTGAGATATTCTTTTCAAGAAGCGTAAAGTCTGCCTTAAACTCAGGAAGTTCGCTCTTTTTGCCAAGAATATAACTGAAAGTATCTTCAACATAGCTATAAATAGCGTTTGATACATCAGTTTTGTTAATCGACTTCTTCAGGGTATCAGCTTCAACACCAGTGTAGGCATATTGTTGTTCACAATATGTCTGTATCTCCTCAAAAGCCGTGTCCTCGATTTTTATCTTGTGCATACTGTTCGTATAGGTTGTCGGTTCAAAGAAAATATTGTCTGCCGCAAACAGAAGTGACAGCGCAAGGAATATAAACGCCAAAAACAGCGAGATTATTAGATTAGGCAGGTAGTTGTATAGTTTTTTGTTTTTCACAGATCTTACCCTCCTAATTCTTATATTCTTTGCTTACGACTTTGCAGATAACATATAGCCTCTGATCTGAAAGACCCATATATCCATTGTTCCAGCACGTATAGAGTATCAGATCATCTACAGGTGGATCTGCGGTCACGTCATAATACAAAAGGGAAGTATCTGTATCTGGAAGTACCTTAGTTTCTGTGACCTCATAAGTAAATTTGCCATAATCTGTTTTTAGTATCACTTGATCACCCACTAGAATATTAGGTAAATATCTGAAATAAGTGTGGTTATGTGCCGCAAGGACAACTCTGCCTGTAGCACCTATATATGCAGAATAGTTAGATTGCACAACCCCTTTTGCTAGGAGATCATCAGAGTCTCCCCAGTAAACAGGCTCTTTGTTAATGCCTGCCTTATCATTCTTTACGGTCAGCTCGGCATATTTGTCGCCGTAATACGGATAGATTATCTCATGCTGTTCCGTCTTATTTTCAGAATCTGGCACTGTGACTTTTGTTAATCCCTTCATAGGCAGTGCGTCTGCATTTCTGTATTTATTATCCTCTGATGGGTTTTTCAAATGAGCGTTCTCATTGAACGCTATTGCTGCATATCCTTGCAGCTCTATGAATTTTTTATAACTTACCAGCGTCATGATAGACAAACAAAGAGCTAAAACTAAAAGAGGCGTCAAGACCATTACAGCCACTGACGTCCTCTTATTTTTTTTCAGTTCGTTTGCGTCAGACGAGGAAGCTTTATCCTCTTTCCTGACCATATCTTAGCACTCTTTGTTCTTCTTAACAGCTACTGTAATACCAAATGCACTAAGAGCAAGTGTAAGAACCGCAGCAACCTGAACAGCTGTCATGCTGTTTGCACCAGTATTAAGTGAACCGTTACCTGTGTTTGTTCCAATGTTTGTATTGCCATCTGAATCAACAACCTGAACGTTCCAATCCTTGCTTGTAAGTTCGTCTACCTTGATAGTAACACCAAAGTGTTTACCTGTAGCTACGCAAGCATCAGCAATAGCCTTTCTGCTATCCTCGCCCATTTCCTTAAACACCTGTCTAAGCTGATCGTTTGTTAGTGAAGCAAGATCTGTTCCTGCACCAAAAAGCTTGTCAGCAACAGGCTGAACATATTTAGCACCACAATCAGAGAGAGCCTTTACCATGTAATCATAGTCAGCAGAGCTGAACTTTGAAGCGTGAGAATCAAGGTAGTTCTTAAGCTCTGATACATGGTTAGAGGGAACACCTGCTGATTTAGCCGCAGAAACAACATCGGCAGAAGAAGCTGCTGATGCGCTTACAACCATTGTTGAAGCAATGATGAACGCAGTAACAGAAGCCGAAATTGACTTAAATATCTTTTTCATAACACCTATCACCTTTCGTAATATTTTCTTATAACAATATTATACACTATTAAAATTCGATTGTCAATATTTTTATTGGTATTTTTTTCAGAAAAAAGCAAATATTTTTACGATAATTTGAAATAGTTATGTATAAGTGCGTATATGCGCTGTTTCATATAATTGTATATTGCTGGAAAACACAAAAGATCCTCGGCATTCTCAAATAAAAGACTTATAACATTACTGTATTGGTGCTTTTATGATTTTTGTCAAAGCTGATCTCAAAGCATTTAGATATAATTTCTACATTAATTATTATAATTATACGCCTTGACACGGTATCATGCCATGGTGTATAATTTCTGTGTATTATATAATTGATGTAATGTACAAGGAGGATATATGAAAAATTATCTCAATGAAAGCCTTTCAGCTCAGGAAAGAGCTGAAGCACTTGTAAATGAAATGACCGTAGAGGAGGCGGCTTCACAGCTTAGATATGACGCTCCTGCTGTTGAGCGGCTCGGCATTCCTGCCTATAATTGGTGGAATGAGGGTATCCATGGGCTTGCACGAAGCGGTGTTGCCACCATGTTTCCACAGGCAATAGGTCTTGCGGCTATGTTTGACACCGACCTTGTGTTCAAAGCGGCAGATATAACCTCCACAGAAGCTCGTGCCAAGTATAATGAGTATTCAAAGCGTGATGACAGGGATATATACAAAGGTCTTACCCTTTGGGCACCTAATATAAATATTTTCAGAGATCCACGCTGGGGCAGAGGTCATGAGACTTACGGTGAAGACCCTTATCTTACCGCAGAGTGCGGCAAGGCATATGTAAAAGGCTTGCAGGGCAGTGGCAAGGTACTGAAAACTGCCGCTTGTGCAAAGCATTTTGCAGTACATAGCGGACCTGAGGCTGTTCGCCATGAATTTAATGCAGAGGTTAGTTGGAAAGACCTTGAAGAGACCTATCTTTACGCCTTTGAGGAGCTTGTAAAAAAAGCAAAGGTCGAGGGTGTAATGGGTGCGTATAATCGTGTGAATGGCGAGCCGTCATGTGCTAGTGAGTTTCTAATGGGCAAGCTCGACAAATGGGGTTTTGATGGCTATTTTGTTTCTGATTGCTGGGCAATAAGGGATTTCCATGAACACCATTTGGTGACGTCTTCTCCTGTAGAGTCGGCCGCAATGGCACTTAAAGCAGGCTGTAATGTGAACTGCGGTTGTACGTATGTACACCTGCTTTCTGCTCTCGACAAGGGGCTTGTGACAGAAGATGAAATCCGGGCTTCCTGTGTTGCTCTTATGAGAACTCGCATAAGACTTGGTATGTTTGACAAGTCAACGGAATATGACAACATACCATACAGCGTTGTTTCTTGCCCTGAGCATAAAGCTGTATCCTACCAGTGCGCAGTGAAGTCCATGGTGTTGCTCAAAAACAAGGGTATTCTTCCGCTTGACAAAAAATCAATATCAACTATCGCTGTAATAGGTCCAAATGCGGACAGCAGAGCGGCTTTAGAGGGCAATTATAACGGCACAGCCGACAGGTATGTTACTTTCCTTGAGGGTATCGAGGACGCATTTGAGGGCAGGGTGCTTTATGCTGAAGGCTGTCACTTGTATAAGGACAGAGTATCGGGTCTTGCACAGGCAGGAGATAGATACGCCGAAGCTGAGGCGGCAGCGGCAAATTCTGATGTTGTGATACTTTGCGTTGGTCTTGACGCCACTATTGAGGGCGAGGAGGGCGACACAGGTAATGAGTTTTCATCAGGTGACAAGAACGATCTAAGACTTCCTGAAAGTCAGCGCGAGCTTATAAAGCGTGTCGCAAAGATCGGCAAGCCTATGATAGTGGTATGTGCGGCAGGAAGCTCAATAAATATCGAGCATGATTGTGACGCTCTTATTCACGCATGGTATCCGGGTTCAGAGGGCGGCAAGGCTATTGCGGATATTATTTTTGGTAAAGTGTCGCCATCAGGAAAACTGCCTGTTACATTCTATAATAGTGCTGACAAGCTACCTTGCTTTACTGATTATGCTATGTCTGATAGAACATATAGGTACACGAGAGATAACATTCTTTATCCATTCGGCTATGGTCTTACTTATGGAGATGTTGTTGTTACATCGCTTAGTTATGACGATGGCAAAGTCAATGTAGAGGTAGAAAATAACGGCGCCGATACATGTGATGTTATCGAACTTTACATTAAATCGCATTGTGACAATGCTCCGGCTTATCCTGTGCTGTGCGGCTTCAAGAGGATTTTTGTCAAAAAAGGTGAAAAGCTTGATGTTGAAATCGATGTACCTGACAAAGCTTTCACAACAGTGTCAGATATCGGCGAGAGAAAACAGTTTGCAAAGGAATTCACCCTCTATGTTGGTACGCATCAGCCTGATGAACTTAGTTGTCAGCTTAGTGGTACAAACTGTATGAGTATCGAGATAGAACGATAATGAAAAGAGATCTTACAAACGGCAGTATCATAAGCTTGCTTCTTGCTTTTTCAAACCCGATGATACTGTGAAATCTGCTCCAACAGGTGTATAACATTTCCGACACATTTATTGTTGGCAGATTTCTTGGCGAAAATGTCCTTGCGGCTGTGGGCGGCACATACACCCTCACGACTTTTCTTTATTCGATCATAATAGGTCTGTGCATGGGCTGTGGCTCGCTTGTTTCTTATTGTTTCGGTGAAAGAAATGAACGCTGCCTGAAAGGCTGTCTGAACATATCATTTCTGATCATAGGCTCTGTTACTTTGGTGACAGGGCCTATCACATTGTGCTTTTCCAATGAGATTTTGAAACTTTTGCATACTCCAATGAAAATAATGCTGTTGACATCTGATTATGTTAGAATTATCCTGTCAGGTGTGGGACTTTGCTTTTACACTCTTGCCAAAGAACCTCTTTTGCGACTATCCTTCAAGAAAAAATCTTGGAAGGATTGCAGCTTTTGTGAAGTGGTGCGAATGTCGACCGCTGCCTCAGTTCAGCAATCTGTCATGAATTTCGGCATACTTATGATACAAGGACTGGTAAATAGTTTTGGAACGACTGTAATGGCGGCTTTTACAGTGCCGTTCATAATTGTTAAATTAAGCTGTCAGCTTATATGATTTTCCAACAAATACTTGGCTGATTTTGTTTATCTTATTGTATGTTATAACAAAAAACCATTTTTTTGTTGAAATACAAAAAAACGTATCGTTTAAAGTTGACTTTTTGAATAGAATGTGATAAAATTATTATTGTACGGTTTATTTTTTGGGAAAATAACGAAAATATCAACAATAGGGTGAATAATACAAATGAAAAAAAATTACACTATCAAGGATCTTCTGGTACTACTTCTCGGAAAGGTTTGGTATATCGTTGCCGCTTCAATAGTGTGTGCGATATTGGCCCTTTTCGTATCAAAATTTGTTATGAGTAAGCAGTATCAGTCACACGTTTCAATGTATGTTAAAAGTGCTGATAATCAGTCAACGGGTCAGGATAAGACTAATGTTGACTTACAGGATATTAACGCTTCAAAGTCATTGGTACAGACCTATATTGTTATACTTACTGATGACCCGGTAATGAACGAGGTAAGCGATAAGCTTCTTGAGATGTATACTCCTGAACAGCTTGCTCCTTATTTTACTGTAACGAGCGGCAGGGTTTCAAATGACGGCCTGAGAAATGCTTATAGCATGACCGCTGTAAATCAGACAGAGGTACTTCAGATAACTGCCACAACAACCAATGCAAAGCTTTCTTCTGACCTTTGTAACATAATGGCTGACGTCGCTCCGAGCTTTCTTATAAGAGTTATCGGTGCAGGCTCAGTTGAAAAGATAGGTGATGCTGAGGTTTACAATACACCTGTTTCTCCTAACACCACTAAAAGTGTTGCCCTTGGCTTTGTTGGTGGTTTCATGGTGGCTGTTCTAGTGATACTTGTTATCGACTTCTTCGACAACACTGTAAAGAATTCTGATGAGCTTGGCGACATTTATCAGAAGCCTATTGTTGGTGAGATAATGAATATTGGCGGAAAGACTTCTAAAAAGGATGAAGGTTCTTCTGCTGACAGAAAAAAACAGCTTCTGTTCAATAATAAGGATATACCGTTTAATATTGTAGAGAACTACAAAACAATGCGAACAAACCTTATGTTTACACTTTCTACAACACGAAATAAGATAGTTGTCGTTTCTAGCCCTAATCCAAGTGAGGGTAAGTCTGTAACAGTTGCAAACCTTGCAGCTTCAATGGCTGAAACAGAAAATAAGGTACTTCTTATTGACGCTGATATGAGAAGACCTGTTCAGCATAGAAACTTCAAGTTAAAAAACAATGTTGGACTTTCAACAATACTGAGTGGTGAAAGCACATTTGACAAGTGTGTGCATGAAACCAAGAATGGCAATTTTGCTGTTCTTACATCAGGCGTTTTGCCTCCAAACCCGTCAGAGCTTCTTGCTTCTGAGAAAATGCGTGAATTGCTTGAATATGTTCAGCATAAGTATGATTATGTTATTGTCGACGGAACCCCTCTGCTTCCTGTAACTGACGTAATGAGCCTTGCAGACGAGGTCGCAGGCGTTCTTCTCATTGCAAGATATGGAAGAACTACATATCAGGAGATAGAGGAATCTATGAAGAAGCTTGAGATAGGCGATTGCAATCTGCTTGGTTTCGTTCTTAATGATATTTCCGCAAAGAACGGTTCTCATTACGGATACAAGTATAACTACAAGTATAAATATGACTACAGCTATAAATACGGTGGGAAGGATGCTTCTGCCGAAAGTTAAATGACATGGAGATGTTAGATTGACTACCGATTATCACAGTCACATACTGCCGAATATTGATGACGGCTCTGACAGCATCAAAACATCACTTAAAATGATAAAAATGATGAAACAGCAGGGCATAGGTATAATTGTGGCAACACCGCATTTTTATATGCACAGGGAAGCTTCTTTAGACAGTTATCTTGTCAAACGGCAAAATGCTTATGAGAAGCTCATGGCGGCTGACCCTGCCGTGAAGGATATACATATTGGTGCTGAGGTGGCTATAGAAAAGGGAATCAGCGTATTAGGAGAACTTGAAAAGCTGTGTATCAGCGGAACAAGACTTATTCTTCTTGAACCACCATTCACTCAGTATAACAGTTGGATCGTCGAGGAGATAGACGAGATAGCAAATTCTCGAAGGCTTATTCCGATAATCGCCCATGTACATAGATATATGGGCGTTTATTCAAAGTCAGATCTGAAAAGTCTGATGTCTGTGGATGCAGTTTTTCAGATAAATGCAGAAGCTTTTGAACATTTTTCCACAAGACGTTTTGTTAATAAGCTTATTTCAAGTGGCAGAGATTTTGTCTTTGGAAGCGATGCTCATAATCTTGATGATAGAAAACCTAATTTTGATCTTATAGCTAAAAGATCTGGAAGTGAAAATATAAGACGTTCTGATAAAGTACTCATGTCTGCTATGGCTGACGAAGAAAGAATGTTTGCTTTTTAAGTATAGAAAAAATATTGATGATATTATAAATAGCCTGCACTGTGCCATTGAGGGGTGGCCATGGTGTGATCTTATTCATTGCTTTAATTGAGCGGAGGTATGTTTTATTTATGGAGAAAACAAGTGAAAACACAGTTCAGGTGTGGAAAAACAAAAAGATAAAGCATTGGATGCTTATTGCATTCTTTCTGTGTTTCTATGATATTGTTGCCGTAAATCTATCCTACATTTTCGGACTTTTCATCAGATTTGACCTTACTTTTTCTGCAATACCAAAAGAGTATATGCTTGCCTATGTAAAGTTTGCTCCAATATATACAGCTTTCTGTGTTGTGGTGTTTTTTGTGTTCAAGCTTTATAATAGTTTGTGGAGATTTGCTAGCATTGGCGAACTGTCAAGGATATTTTTGGCCTCGATAGTTACTACCATATTCCAGGCTGTGGGTATAACATTACTCTTCATGAGAATGCCTGTGGCTTACTATATAGTAGGAGCGGGAACTCAGTTCGTGCTTATAACGGCAGTGCGTTTTGCCTATAGATATGTCACCCTTTTAAGAGCAAAACAGGTAACAAATCAGGTGGCAGTGCATAATGCAATGGTCATTGGTGCAGGTGCTTCGGGTCAGATGATCCTTAAAGAGCTTACGATGTCAGAACGTGCAAATGCAAGACCACTCTGCATAATCGATGATAACCCAAATAAGTGGGGAAGAAATATCGGAGGAGTTCCTATCGTCGGTGGCCGTGATTGCATTATGGAAAGCGTCAAAAAGTATAATATTGATCAGATACTTTTTGCAATTCCAACTGCATCACCTGAGAACAAAAGGGATATCCTTAATATTTGTAAGGAAACAGGCTGTGAGATGAAACAGCTTCCGGGCGTTTATCAGATAACAAATGGTGAGGTGCTTCTCAGCAAGATGAAGCCTGTTGCGGTCGAGGATCTGCTTGGAAGAGAGCCTATCAGAGTAAACATGGACGAGATATTCCAGCACCTTAAGGGTAAGACCATTTTGGTAACAGGTGGCGGTGGCTCTATCGGAAGCGAGCTTTGCCGACAGATAGCAGGTCATGAGCCTAAACAGCTTATCATATTTGACATTTATGAAAACAATGCTTATGAAATAGAGCAGGAGCTTAAACGTAAATATGGCAGTAAACTCAATCTTGTGACGCTTATCGGCTCTGTTCGTGACAGCAGACGTATCAATGACGTTTTTGAAAAATACAAGCCTGATATCGTTTATCACGCTGCAGCACATAAGCACGTTCCGCTTATGGAAACAAGCCCTAATGAAGCTATCAAAAACAATGTTGTTGGTACATACAAGACAGCCTATGCCGCTTTGAAGCATGGCACAAAGAGGTTTGTGCTTATAAGCACTGATAAGGCTGTAAACCCTACTAATATTATGGGTGCAAGTAAAAGACTCTGCGAAATGGTCATCCAGAGCATGGACGCTATCAGCAAGGCAGGCAGAACAGATCTTCTACCTATGCTCCATGCACACGTTGATGAAATGACAGACGGTATGCTTGAGAACGATCCGATAGACGAGATAGCTGTTGATAATATAGAGAGCAGTGAAGCGGTTAAGATCGAAAGCGTTGGCAATAAGGACAGAAATGGCACCCAGTTTGTTGCAGTTCGTTTTGGAAACGTTCTTGGAAGCAACGGCTCTGTAATCCCACTGTTCAAAAAGCAGATAGAAGCAGGCGGTCCTGTTACTGTTACTCATCCTGATATCATAAGATATTTCATGACTATACCTGAGGCTGTGAGCCTTGTTCTTCAGGCAGGCACATACGCATGGGGCGGCGAGATATTTGTCCTTGATATGGGTGCGCCTGTGAAGATAGACACACTTGCGAGAAATCTTATCAGACTTTCAGGATATAAGCCTGATGTAGATATCAAGATAGTTTACTCAGGTCTGCGTCCTGGCGAGAAGCTTTTTGAGGAGAAGCTTATGGCAGAGGAGGGCATGATGAAAACGGATAATGAGCTTATCCATATCGGAAAGCCTATATCGTTTGACACAGAAACGTTCCTTGGTCAGCTTGGAGAGCTTGCTCGTGCAAGCTATAACAATGACGAAAATATCGTTGAAATGGTCGAAAAGATCGTTCCAACATTCAGTCCTGTAGGTGATAAACCAACAGGTAATGAAAAATATGGCAGAAACGCTGTTGCAGTTTCTGCGGCGAAATAATAAAAGATCCATATTTCAGCACTGCGGGGATTTCTGCGGTGCTGTTTTTATGCCTAAAATTTCACACTTTTTCTTGATGCTACTTGAAAAAAGGCAGCTTATGTGGTATAATGAATAATGAATGTAAATTTGCGTAAAGGACTATTTCTATATGAAAAAATGGAGAATAAACAGACCTGACCCTGTGAAAACTGCAGAGTTTATGAACAAGTGTGACTTAAAAAGCCTTACCCTAGACGTCATGACTTCAAGGGGGTTCACTGACTTTGACAGCCTTGCTGATTTTTTTAAAGGCGAAGAACTTAGTGATCCTTTTCTTATAAAGGATATGGCTATAGCCGCCGAGGTGATAAACAAGGCGGTCGATCAGTATGACCTTATTTGTATTTACGGTGACTATGACTGCGATGGAGTTACGTCCACCACTATACTTTACAACTATCTTGAAAGCATGGGCGCAAACGTTATGTACTATATTCCTGAGCGTGAGGCTGGATATGGCATGAACATGGAAGCTATAGAAATGCTTGCAGAAAAGGGTGTTAAGCTTATCGTCACTGTGGATAACGGCATTTCTGCGGTTGAGGAAGCTGAACGTATTGCAGAGCTTGATATGGAACTTGTTATCACAGATCACCACCAGCCGCCTGAGAAGCTTCCGAGGGCAAGGGCTATCGTTAATCCGCATCGTGCAGATTGTCCTTCGTCATACAAAGACCTTGCAGGAGTTGGTGTAGCTTTCAAGCTTTGTGCTGCACTTGACGACGGCAGTTACGACACTGTTATGGAACAGTATGCCGACATTTGTGCTATCGGTACAGTTGCGGACGTTGTGCCGCTCACAGGGGAAAACAGAACTATTGTCAAGCGTGGTCTTGAATATCTTGCAAACACCGAAATATTGGGACTAAACTATCTTATAGATAAAGCAAAGCTTGATAGAAATGCTCTTGACTCAACAGGCATTGCTTTTAGGATTGCCCCTGTTATAAACGCTTCGGGCAGATTTGGCTCACCACTTACAGCGGTAAAAACACTTCTCAGCGAAGACCCGGAGGACGCTGAAAATTATGTTGACACTCTTTTAAATCTTAACGCCCAGCGCAAGCAGACGGAAACAGAGATAATGACAGAAATAGTAAACCATATAAACGCTCACCCTGAAACTCTTGACCATAGAGTGCTTGTGCTTTCAGGCAAGGGCTGGCACCACGGAGTTATTGGCATTGTTTCTTCACGCATTTTGGAATTTTACGGAAAGCCGAATGTTATAATCTCAATTGATGATGATGGAAACGCACGAGGCTCTGCGAGAAGCGTAAAGGGCTTCAATATATTCAAGTGTTTTCAGCATTGCGGAGAGCTGCTTGATAAATTTGGTGGACATGAGTGTGCAGGAGGTCTGTCGCTGAAGGCTGAGAACATCGAAAAGTTCACTCAAATGGTGTATGAATACAGTGATCCTATGGAGAAATTCCCTAGCGTTGAGCTTATAGCGGATAAGCTTCTTATGCCGCAGGATATCAACCTTGATAATGTAAAGGGTCTTGCCGCAATGGAGCCTTTTGGCGCAGAGAATCCTGCTCCCGTTTTTGCAATGCTTGGAGTAAGAGTAGATAAGATAATACCGCTGTCACAGGGCAAGCATACAAAGATCGAGTTTTCATACGGAAGCTATAGAGGACAGGCTCTTATTTTCTCCCTTGCACCTGAAAAAGCTTGTTTCGCAGTTGGTGATAAGCTTGATATGCTCGTGGAGCTTGGAATAAATGTGTTCAATAACCGTGAGTCCATATCCATAAGAGTTATCGACCATAGATTGAGTGGAGTAAAGCAGGAGAGATATTTTGCTGCAAAGGATTGTTATGAAAAGCTCATGCGCGGGGAACAGCTTCCTGCAAGTTTTATAAGAAAAATAATCCCGACAAGGCAGGAGCTTATCGGCGTATATAAATACATAAGTGCAGTTAAGAATATTACGTTGGATAATCTTTTTATGAAAATATCAGGCGACAGCATGAATTATTGCAAACTGCATATTTGCGTTGATATTTTCCGTGATAAGGGTCTTATCGAGTTCAGACCCGCAACTATGAAAATAAGCTACGTTGTGCCGAAACAAAAGGTAAATCTTGAAGACTCTGAAACTCTTGTTAAGCTGAATGAAATGCTTGGAAAGGCAGGTAACTAAAATGTCAGATAAAGAGAATATTTTGCTTGATCCTGCTGAAATGGATAAGATAGAAAATATGCCTGAGATAAAAACTGTCAGTGAAGAAGATCTTCCTGCCGAATCCGAGGTTAAAGAGCAGTTTGAAGAAAAGCCTGCTCCTACGGCTTCTCCTGACTATACCGACGCTGTGCCTGAAGCTTCAAAGCCTGAGCATATAGGTGAGAGGTCGGTGTGTTCCATTGATGCACTTATTCAGAAAATACTTGATGGCGAGAGGCAGTACGATCTGTCAAAAATCGTTTCCGCCTATGAACTTGCTGAAAAGTATCATCACAATCAGAAAAGAGAGTCTGGCGAGCCGTATATAACCCACCCGCTGTCTGTTGCATATATTCTTTTGGAACTTGGCATGGATACTGATACTATTTGTGCAGCACTTCTTCATGACGTTGTGGAGGACACTCCATGCACTCTTGAAGAGTTACAGAAGAATTTTGGCTCAGACGTTGCAATGCTTGTAAATGGCGTTACAAAGCTGAAAAAGGTAGAAACTTTCACCAAAGATGAGCAGAAAGCCGAGAATATCAGAAAAATACTCCTTGCAATGAGCGAGGACTGTCTCTTATACACAT
>ENA-OYZD01000288-OYZD01000288.1-human-gut-metagenome-genome-assembly--contig:-NODE-288-length-27299-cov-4.310968_pt1 | contig 27299 bp, 28 predicted proteins | sample MGYA00244073_ERZ653470 | MGnify/ENA primary metagenome ERZ653470 (study PRJEB26926, sample SAMN06164895) | human gut metagenome | biome: ENVO:00009003; feature: ENVO:2100002; material: ENVO:00002003... | reverse complement strand
CGTAAGATCGTCGGCAGCGTCAGATGTGTATAAGAGACAAGTTGCGCAGTGGTCTGTGAGACTATCCCGGCAACAACCCTTTTTGTGAAAACGTATTTTGAAAACGACCGCAGTCGTTTTCAAAATACAAATCAAAAAAATCTATTCTAATAAATATGCCCAGAGCAGCGCGGAGGGCATTTAAAATTGTTTTATCTGTAATTACAGATTTTTTGCAAACGCCTGTGCAGTGCAGAAGGCGATCTGCAGGTTGTAGCCGCCGGTATAGGCATCCACATCCAGCACTTCGCCTGCAAAGTAAAGGCCCAGCGCCTTTTTGCTCTGCATGGTTTTGGGGTCCACCTCCCGCACGGACACGCCGCCGCTGGTGATCACCGCGTGGGCCAGATCGCCCCGGGCATCAATGGACACCCGCCAGTGCTTCATCAGCTGCACCAGCTCCCTCTTCTGCTCCCGGGTGATCTGGTTTGCCTTAGTAGCCGGGTCGATGCCCCAGCGCGCCACCATCACCGGCTGCATACTGGACGGCAAAAGCTTTACCAGCGCGCCCTGCGCCGCATGGTTTGCCAGCAGGGCAAAATCCCGCGTGATGCGGTCGTAAAGCTGTTCCTCGCTGAGAGCGGGCTTGAGGTCGATCTCCGCATGATACTTGTGTTTTTTCATGTCGCCCAGATGGCTGGATGCGCTCAAAGTCAGCGGGCCGCTGATGCCAAAATGAGTGAACAGCATTTCGCCCTGCTCGTCAAAAATGGCCTTGCTGTCCTCGAACAGGGTCAGGGTGACGTTTTTCAGCGCCAAGCCCATCATCTTTTTGCAGTCCGCGTCATGACTCACAAGACTGACCAGACTGGGCACCGGCTCGATGAGGGTGTGCCCGGCCTGCTGGGCCAGTTTGTAGCCGTCGCCGGTAGAGCCGGTGGTGGGGTAGCTCACGCCGCCGGTGGCCACCAGCACGGCATCCGCCCGGTACTCCCGGCCGGAGGTGCCCCGCACACCGATGCACCGCAGTGCCGGGCCTGCCTTTTTCTTTTTGGGGTGGCGCGGGTTTTCCGGTGCGGCGGGAGCTGCTTCCGGCTCCGGTGTTACCTCTTCCAATAGCAGCTTTTTCGCGCCGTCATGCACGAGTTCAGCATCCTGCGCATAGCGCAAAAGAGCCTGCCGGATCTCTTCGGCCTTGTCGGATACCGGGAACACCCGGCGTCCGCGCTCCACCTTCAGCTCCACGCCAAGGCCCTCGAACAGTTCCATGGTCTTTTCCGGTGGAAAGGCCCCCAGCGACGAATACAGAAAGCGCGGGTTCGTGCGCACATGGCGCAGAAATTCCTCTGCCGGGCAGTCGTTGGTCACATTGCAGCGGCCCTTGCCGGTGACAAGGATCTTCTGGCCGGGCTTGTCCATGTGTTCCAGCACCGTCACCTGATGCCCCTGCCGCACGGCGGCACCCGCCGCCATCAGTCCTGCCGCGCCTGCGCCGACGATCAATACTTTCGCCATCCGTTTTCTCTCCCATCGCCTAATAATACGAGTATATCATACCAGAATCGGCACGCAAAAGCAATGTTCTGCCGTATTTCTACCAATTACAACAGCTGGACAAGGATGCTGTTCTGCACGATGAGACCCGCCGGGGTCAGGGCAAGGGTGCGGCCGTCAAAGCTTGCATAGCCCGCCCGGACGCAGTTTTGCACAAAGGCCAGCTGTGCGGTGGAAAATTCTTTTCCGTAAAGTTTTTTGTATGCATCCAGCGAAAGGCCTTTGCGCAGACGCAGCTGTAAAATAAGGTAGTCCTCTGCGCCGCAGCTGCCGTCCATCACCGGGGCGGCGGCATCGTTCAGGAAAGCGGCGGTGTCCGGCGGGTAGTAGAACCGTCTGCCGCCCATGCAGGAGTGCGCCGCCGGGCCAAGGCCCAGATAGTCGCCGCAGTCCCAGTAAATGAGGTTGTGTCTGCCCTCATAGCCGGGCTTTGCAAAGTTGGAGATCTCGTACTGTTTATAGCCGTGGTGTTCCAGCTGTTCCACTGCATAAAGGTAAAAATCGGCGGCTTCATCGCCGGTGGGCAGGCCTTCGGGCGGATGTTTACCAAAGGCCGAATCCGGCTCGATCTTCAGCAGATATGCCGAAATATGGGTAGCCCCACCACCCTCGATCAGTTCCAGCGTTTCGTCAAATTCGGCCTCGGTGTAGTGCGGCAGTGCCAGCATGATGTCGCCGCTGATGTTCGCAAAGCCTGCGCGCTGCGCGGCGGCAAAGGCAGCCCGCGCCTGCTTTGCCGTGTGCGGTCTGCCCAGTGTGCGCAGCTGGGTATCCCGGGCAGACTGCACCCCGAAAGAGATGCGGTTCACGCCCGCCTCCCGGAAGCCTGCAAGGCTTTCTTCCGTCACCGTCTCCGGGTTTGCTTCCAGTGTGATCTCGGCCCCCGGCATCGGCCGGGCCGCATCGATCAGCCGTTTTGCCTGTTCCGGGCGCAGCAGGCTGGGCGTGCCGCCGCCAAAATAAAGGGTGTCCGGCTGCAGAGGTGCTTCCGGTGCAAAGCGGTCAAGCTCCCGCACAAGAGCATCCACATAAGCTTCCGGTACGCCGCGCTCACCGGGATGGGAATAGAAATCGCAGTATCTGCATTTGGAAAAACAGTACGGAATGTGTAAATAAAGCCCAAGAGACATACAATATCACAGCCTTTTTCATGAAACGTTCATTTCTATGCAGTATACTATATTCCGTAGACCGGAGCAAGGAAAAAGTGTTCCGGCAGAAAGAGACTGGAGGAGTCCCATATGGATTACAATTACAATGGTTACGATCGAGGATACACGGAGCCTGCCATGACCTCGGCTGACTATATGAACCGCACCTACCGCTGGATGGCGGTAGGCCTGCTCATCACCTTTGCAGCGGCGTTCGTTACAGCCGCTACCCCGCTGCTGTACGTCGTCAACTCGCTGTATCTGGTGTTCACCATCGCAGAGTTGGTGCTGGTGTATGTGCTCAGCTCCCGCGTGCAGAACATGTCGGTGGGCGGTGCAAGAGCCACATTCTTTGCCTATGCACTGCTCAACGGCATGGTGCTGAGCTACTACTTCCTGATATTTGATCTGGGCACTCTGGTGCTGGCCTTCCTTGCCACCTCGCTGTACTTCGGCCTGATGGCGGTCTACGGCACTACTACCCACAAGGATCTGTCCGGTTGGGGTCCCAAGCTGATGATGGGCCTGTTCGCGCTCATCATCACCGGCTTTGTGGGCATGCTGTTCGGCATGAGTTTCCTCACCACGGTGCTGTACAGCGCTGTCGGTCTGGTGGTGTTCATGCTGCTGACCGCCTACGACACCCAGAAACTGAGCCAGATGTTCTCCTACTACGCCTATGACGGCGAGCTGGCTGAGAAGGCTTCCATCTACGGCGCACTGACGTTGTATCTGGACTTCATCAACATCTTCCTGTATGTTGTGCGCCTGCTGGGCATGAACAGCCGCCGCCGCAACTGATTTTTGATCTGCAAAGGCTCTCCCGAAAAGGGAGAGCCTTTTTGTTTGGTAATATCATTTAGAATATCCTCCGCTTCACTCTGGGTATCAGCACAGAAGGCCACAGAGGGAAGATGCATTTTCCGGCTGCGGCCCTTCCCGTGAAAGTGCAGGCCAGCCAGACCCGCAGGTCTGGCTGGGCTGCTATATTACAAAATATCATTTCCTCTAAATATGCCCAGAGCAACGCGGAGGGCATTTAAATAAAAGAATGCATAAAACCTGCCCTGCTGTCCCACACTAAGCCCAGAAGCAATGCGTACACAATGCAGCAGATGGGAGTAACGACAATGGAGCAGATCAAAAAGTTTTTGCGCAGCAGGGGCTTTACACTGGCACTGCTGGCCTGTCTCGTCGCAGCCGCAGCGGCGGGCGTGTGGGCAGTGCGCACCGTGCGGGATGAACTGAAAAAGAGCTACGACGACCTGACGACCCCGCAGGAAGAACCTGCACCGGAGCCGCAGCTCACCCTTGACCCACAGGAGGACGATGTATGGCAGCAGCCCGTGACCGACGCCGCAGAATCTGCGGCAAATGTACCCAAGCCCGCATCCTCTGCGTCCTCTTCTGGGGCGCAGTCTGGCTCTGGTTTGGTGCACGAACCCTCCGCACTGCAGGGCGCATCCTCGCCTGCCAGCAGTTCAGCTGCGCCTGCCTCCACGCAGCCCGTCTCGGGCAAGGTCTTGAACGCCTACAGCGGCGATGAGCTGGTGTACAGCAGCACCCTTGGCGACTGGCGCACCCACAACGGTGTGGACTACGCCTGTGCGCAGGATGCACAGGTGTGTGCTCCCGCCGCCGGTAAGGTGACCGCCGTGGACACCGATAGCCGCTGGGGCAGTGTGGTGTGCATCGAGGACAGCGCCGGGCACCTGTGGCGGGTGTGCGGCACTGCCGACCCCACGGTGCAGACCGGCGATGAAGTGAGTGTGGGTCAGATACTTGGCCGTGCAGGCAGCATTCCCAACGAATGCGCCGAGGAGACGCATATCCATCTGGAAGTACTGCAGGGTGAGCAGTATCTTGACCCGGCAAAGCTGCTGAACTGATGCAGTTTTCCGTATCCCCTGCGTATTTTTCAGTAAAATATTCCAAGCAGCAAAAAATCGGAAAGGCCGTTCTGGTCTTTCCGATTTTTCATTCTATAGGATAGATGCAGGCTCAGGCATTTTCCAGCTCAACCACCGGCCAGCCCAGAAGGCGGATGGCTTCGCGGTCGTGGGTAGCCAGCAAGACAGGCTTTTCTCCGCAGCGCTCCCGCAGCAGCGCCGCAGCAGCGGCAAGGGTGTCCGGGTCCATGCCGGTAAAGGGTTCGTCTAACAGCAGCGTATCGCTGGCGGCCCACAAAGCCCGCAGCAGAGCCGTGCGTCGCTTCTGTCCGCCGGAAAGCCGTGCTGCAGGCAGGGCCAATGCGGCAGCATCCATGCCAAACTGTTGAAAATCTTTTATAATTTGCTTCTTGTATTGTTCTGCACTGCCGGGTAATACCAGCGTCACGTTCTGCACAGCTGTCAGCTGCGGGCAGAGCCGGTCTTCCTGAAACACTGCTGCCACCCGGCCAACGCCCTGTACTATGCCAGAAGTGGGTTCTTCCAGCCCCATGAGGATGCGCAGCAATGTGGTCTTGCCCCAGCCGCTGGGTGCCCACAGCACCGCCGGGCCTTCCACCGTGAGGCAGAGATCCCGGAAAAGCGTTTTCTTCCCGAACTGTTTTGTCAGATGCTCGATGGTCAGCATTGCGGCACCTCCCCGGTCACGGCGCGGGTCACGCAGTCCAGAAGCAACAGGAACAGCTTTTCAAACCCGGCGCTGAGCAGGATGATCACAAACGTCCATGCGAACAGCTCCCCGGTGGAAAGGGTGATCTTGGCCCGGTAGAGTGCATCGCCGATGCTGCCATTGGGCAGGCCGATCACCTCAGCGGCAACGCCGCTCTTCCAGCAGATACCAAGGGCCACGCTGCATCCCTGCCGGAAGGCCGGCAGCATCGCAGGCAGCCACACCGCCCGCAGCCGTCGGCCCAGCGGCAGGCGAAACACCTTCGTCATCTCCAACAGCTGTGGGTCTGCGCTCTGGATGCCGGTGCGCACCGCACCGTACAGCACGGGCAGCACCATTAAAAAGCTGATGAGCACCGAAAGCGATGCCCCCCGCACCCACACCAGCGCCAGAATGATAAAGCTTGCCACCGGCGTGGCTTTGACCAGCTGCAGCACCGGAGCAAGCAGCACATCTGCCGTGTGCCACGCCTGTGCGGCCACAGCCAGCACGATGCTTACGGCCACGCCCAGCCCAAAACCCAGCAGAATGCGCCCGGAGCTGAAACCCACCCGCTGCCAGAACTCTGCCTGCGGCAAAAGCTGCAAAAGAGTGCGCACCGCCTGCACCGGCGAAACAAGGAACACCTCCTGTCCCACCGCCATGGCGGCGCACTGCCACACCGCCAGCCAGAAGGCCGCAGCGCCCAGCCGCTGAAAAAATTGTTTATGTCGCTTCATAAACTTACCTGCTCCTGATTACAAATAAATGCAGGACGGCAGGGAATTTCTTCAGCGAATGATCCGAGGATAGGACCCTGTTGCCATAAGGCAACAGGGCGGGAGCTGGAAGCCCCGAATTTCGCGGAGAAAGCGCCCTGATGGCCTGCCCAGTTCTACATTATACATTATAATACCATATCTCTTTCCAAACGCCAATGACCCGTGCATCATGATGCATAAGAGCTTATCATGCCTGTCATTACTTTTCTTCATGTTTTTCTTTCTTGACATGAAATCAATAAAACGATAAACTGAACTGTATGAATCTCTGTCATCTTTGATGCAAGAAAGAAATGAGGTGTCTGTCCTATGCAGAAGCTTTCCGGCAAAAATCTGCTTTTGGTCAGTTTTACGCTATTTTCCATGTTTTTTGGAGCCGGGAACCTGATCTTCCCGCCGCATCTGGGCGCGCAGGCGGGCGTGAATCTTTGGCCCGCCTTTGCGGGCCTTGCCGTCAGCGCCGTCGGCCTGCCCATTGCGGGCGTGGTGGCTGTGGCACGGGCAGGCGGTCTGGACAAGCTTGCCGGCCGGGTGCATCCGGTGTTCGCCATGGTGTTCACCATTCTGGTGTATCTTTCCATCGGGCCCTGCCTTGCCATTCCCCGCACGGCAAGCACCTCGTTCCAGATGCTGGTGCCGCTGATAGGCGGCGGTATCGGGCTGCAGCTGGCCTACTCGGTGCTGTTTTTTGCAGCGGCCTTTCTGGTGGCGCTGCGGCCGGAAAAGCTTACCAACTGGCTGGGCCGCATCCTCTGCCCCAGCCTGATTTTGCTCATCGTGGTGCTGTTTGCCGGGTGTCTGGCCCACCCGCTGGCCGCGTACTACGGCGCGCCCAGTGCAGAATACGCCGCGCTGCCCGCCGTGCAGGGCATCCTGTACGGCTACCAGACCATGGACACTCTGGCCGGGCTGAACTTTGGCGCGGTCATCGCGCTGAACATCCGGGCCCGGGGCGTCACAGAGAGCCGCGCCGTGGAGAGCGGCACCATCCGGGCCGGACTGCTGGCGGGCGGGCTGCTGCTGGCCGTTTATGCCATGCTGAGCCATGCCGGGGCCCAGACCGGGGCGGTATACCCGGGCCTTGCCACCGGTGCCGAGGTGCTTACCGCTCTGGCACAGCAGCTGTTCGGCCGGGCGGGCCTTGTGCTCATTGCGGCCATCTTTGTCATTGCCTGCTTCAATACCTGCGTGGGCCTTATCGCCTGCGTGGGACAGTATTTCCACCAGCTGCTGCCCCGCATCCCCTACCCTGCCATCGCAGCTTTTTTTGCTGTGGCCAGTATGCTGGTATCGAACCTCGGCCTTGCTGCCATCATCCGGCTGTCCACTCCGGTGCTGAACGCCATTTATCCCGCAGCCATCGTGCTGATCCTGCTTTCCTTTATGCCGGGCCTTGAAAAGCACCGGGCGGTGTATCCGCTGTGCATGGGCCTGACCGCCCTGCAGAGCATCGCCGCTGCGCTGCCGCTGGGGGCAGTATCTGCCGCCGCCAACGCTCTGCCGCTGGGCAGCATGGGCTTTGGCTGGGTGCTGCCTGCGCTGGCCGGGCTTGCAGGCGGGCTGCTTTTAAACAAATCTGATCTGCAATAAAATAACCTGAAAGGCCCGGTTCCCATGTTACAGGGAGCCGGGCCTTTGCTATTTACTGCAGTTTTTTGCGTTTTTCGTAGTCGTTCAGGGCGGCAAGCGCTTCCTTTGCCATGGGCACCAAGGCTATCATGTTGAAAATGGTCATCAGGCCAATGCCCACGTCGCCCAGATCCCACACCACCGTGTAGGCCTGCATACCGCCGATCACCAGCATGGCCAGCGCGATCAGCTTATACACGGTCTGGCTCCACCAGTTGTCGCCGCACAGATAGGCCACATTGCCGCGGGCATAGTACAAAACGCCCAGAAAGGTGGAAAAGCTGAACAGCGCCAGCGTGGCCGCAATGAACACGACACCAAAGCCGCCCAGATGGTACTGCAGGGCAGTCTGCAAAAGGTCCATGCCCGCAAGTCCTTCTGTGATCTCCTGCGGCACCAGCAGCATCAAAAAAGCCGTGCAGCTGCAGATCACCACCGTATCGATCAGCACGCCCAGTGCCTGCACAAAGCCCATCTTGACCGGATCGTCGCACTCTGCGGCGGCAGCTGCACAGGGTGCCGAACCGCTGCCCGCTTCGTTGGAGAACAGGCCGCGCTTGACACCGTTCATCAGCACAGCACCAAAGCCGCCAGCCACGGCCTGCCGCAGACCGAATGCTTCCGCAAAGATGCGCCCGAACACCGCCGGGAGCTTGGGCAGGTTGAACAGCACGATGCCCACGGTGATGACAAAATAGCACACCGCCATGATGGGCACCATCACGTCCAGACTTTTCACGGTGGCATTCTTGCGCAGCACAATCACCGCCGCAATGGCCGTGAGCACCAGTGTGGTAGTAAGCGGCGGAATATGGAACGCATTTTCAAACGCGGAACTGACCGAGTTGGAGATCACCTGACTGATGCCGCACCAGCAGATGAGGCCAGACGCCGCAAACAGTGCCGCTACCACAGAGCGTTTGAGCTTTTTGCCGCGCCTGCGCTCCGCCAGCACATGCAGATAGTAGGCCGGGCCGCCGCGCCAGCCGCCGTACAGCGGGTCGGGCTGGCGGTATTTCTGGGCAAGGGTGGATTCGATAAAGGAGGTGGACGCACCCAGAATGGCAGTGACCCACATCCAGAACACCGCACCGGCACCGCCTGCAGAAACAGCGGCCACCACGCCCACCAGATTGCCCATGCCCACGCGGGTGGCGGTGGAAATGACCAGCGTCTGGAAGGAGGAAAGGCCGTCCCTGCCCTGCTTTTTCTCACACACGGCGGCGATCATATCCCGGAACAGCCGCACCGGCAAAAGACGGGTGCGGCAGGTGAACCAGATGCCCGCCGTGAACAGCAGCACCACCATGAAGGAAATGCCGATGCCGCCGCCCAGCGGGATGGTGAACAGGTCGCCCCACAGCAGGCGATAGACGGATTCGATAAGATTTACCAGCAAGGCAGATTCCTCCTGTAGATCAATGGAATGAAGACGATAACTTCATTATAGTACAGTACAGAAGAATTGTAAAATCTAAAATATTGATAGAAATAATCGATGGAACAGGATAACTTGACAAATCACATAGCTTCGATTATACTACAAACAGAAGGGGCGCTGACTGCAAAGGTCAGCTTTCCATCCCGTTAGTCAAAAAGATTGACCGCTCGAGTTGGGGAACTGTGAGGCGGTCAATCTTTTTTGTTATCATCGCTTTTCATCTGGGAAAACTTTGCCATGACCTCAACGGTCAGACGGATCACATCCACGACCAAGCTCAACAACGCGAGAATGAACGTGAGCAATGCGAGAGTCTCCAGCAGATTCATTCGATATATCCGGGTTGCGGCTCCCTGCATCTGCTTCGTGCCTTGGGCGGCACTCGCATCTTGCAGGCCGCGGCCCCAACAGCAACTCCCTGTTTCCGCCACTGGCGGCGGTCGTTGCCGTTGCTCTTCGCCTTCAAGGCTCCGGGCAGGGTACTTTCAAAAAAAGTTTCCTCCCGGACCTCTGCTTGTTCTATGTAGAAATAGAAAAACCAGCGATACGGGATAGAAAGCATGACCACCAATTTTGCAATCAGCGCCTTATTGTTATTTTAACACAATCTTTTGGGAATTACAACAAAAGCCGCCCGGCGGTCATACCGGGCGGCGGAGGAAGATGCACGCTGCTGCGCGCAAAACAGAAGATTTTTACAGAATGTCGATGTACTCACCGGCCAGCGCCTTGTTCATGCTGCGCACGGCACAGAACTTGCCGCACATGCTGCAGGTGTCGCTGTGGTCGTCCTCCGGCAGGCGGGCATCGCGGATGGCCTTTGCGGTCTCCGGGTCCAGTGCGCAGGCGAACTGTGCATCCCAGTCCAGCACGCGGCGGGCATCGCCCATCTTATCGTCGATGTCCCGGGCGTGGGGGATGCCCTTGGCGATATCGGCGGCGTGGGCAGCGATCTTGGAGGCCACGATGCCCTGCTTCACATCGTCCACATTGGGCAGAGCCAGATGCTCGGCGGGGGTCACATAGCACAGGAAAGCTGCACCGCTGGCTGCAGCCACAGCGCCGCCGATGGCAGCGGTGATGTGGTCGTAACCGGGGGCGATATCGGTGACGAGGGGTCCCAGCACATAGAAGGGTGCGCCCATGCAGATGCTCTTCTGCACCTCCATGTTGGCAGCCACCTGATTCAGGGGCACATGGCCGGGGCCTTCCACCATCACCTGCACGTTGTGTGCCCATGCGCGCTTGGTCAACTCGCCCAGACGCACCAGCTCCTCGATCTGGCACACATCGGTGGCGTCAGCCAGACAGCCGGGACGGCAGGCATCGCCCAGCGAGATGGTCACATCGTGCTCGGCGCAGATCTCGCAGATCTCGTCAAAGTGCTCGTAGAAGGGGTTCTCGTTGCCGGTCATGCTCATCCATGCAAACACCAGAGAGCCGCCGCGGCTGACAATGTTCATCTTGCGCTTGTGCTTGCGGATCTGCTCGATGGTCTTGCGGGTGATGCCGCAGTGCAGGGTGACAAAGTCCACACCGTCCTCTGCATGCAGGCGCACCACATCGATGAAGTCCTGTGCGGTCAGCTCAGCCAGATCGCGCTGGTAGTGGATGACCGAATCGTACACCGGCACGGTGCCGATCATCACCGGGCACTCGTGGGTCAGCTTCTGACGGAAGGGCTGGGTGTTGCCGTGGCTGGAAAGATCCATAATGGCTTCGGCACCCATGTTGACGGCGCTCATCACCTTCTGCATCTCCACGTTGTAGTCCTTGCAGTCGCGGGAGACACCAAGGTTCACGTTGATCTTGGTGCGCAGCATGGAGCCGACACCCTCGGGGTTCAAACACTCGTGGTGCTTGTTGGCCGGAATGGCTACCTTGCCCTCGGCGACCCACTGGCGGATCTCCTCGGTGGTGCGGTATTCCTTTTTTGCCACGATCTCCATCTGCGGCGTGATGATGCCCTTGCGGGCAGCATCCATCTGAGTGGTATAAGTCTGCATACGCTCTGTTCCTCCAAATGACAGTTTATCTCTGAACAGCAGGGTGCTGGTCATACAAGGGTAGGGAAAGGCAACCGTCATTCAGAAAAAACAGAACGTTCTGGATGCCGGCACCTGCGCAAAATACGCTTTTCATGTTGGTTTTCTCCATGAATTTTGTAACGCGGCCCAAGGTGGTGTCCCCGGTTTGCCGCGGGATCGGTCAGATGATCTGCTCCGACAGGGCTTTCAACTCTTTGCACTCGGTCTCGATGTCGTCTGCTGCAAAGATGGCGCTCACAAGGGCCACGCCATCCACACCGGTGCCCTTGAGCTGCAGGATGTTCTCCTTGTGGATGCCGCCAATGGCCACCACCGGGATGTCCACGGCATCACAGATGGCCTTCAGGGTCTCGTGGGGCAGAACATCCACATCGGTCTTGGTGTGGGTGGCAAAGGCTGCGCCCACGCCAAGGCAGTCTGCGCCGTGCTTGACGGCTTCCCGTGCTTCCTCCACACTGTGGACGGAAACGCCGATCATCATTCCCTCGCCCACACGGGCGCGCACCTGCGCTGCGGCCATATCCTCCTGCCCCACGTGCACACCCTCGGCGTGGCAGCGGATGGCGATGTCCACGTTGTCGTTCACAAAGAACGGCACACCGTAGCGCTGGCACAGAGCATGGATCTCCACAGCCTCTTTCAGAAAAGCTTCGTCGTCCAGCTCTTTTTCACGCAGCTGCACACAGGTGACACCGCCCTTCAGGGCGCTCTCCACCTGTTCATAAAGGGTCTGCTTTCCCACCCATGCGCGGTCGGTGACGGCATACAGAAGCATGTTCTGCTTATCGCACTTCATAGTTTGCTCCTTCTTCCAGCTGATCCGGGGTCATATTGTAAATGGCATCGATGATATAATTGCGGTAGGTGGAGTTGCCGTCCAGCGGGGTCAGGCGCTTGTGGGCGGTCTCGCCCGCAAGGCCCATGGCGCACACTGCAGCTGCAGCGGATTCCAGCGGATGTCCGGGGTTGGCGGTAACGAACGCCGCCGTCAGGGCCGAAAGCTGGCAGCCCGTGCCGGTGATGCTGCTCATCATGGCATTGCCGTTGCGGATGCAGTAGGCTTTTTCGGCATCGGCCACGATGTCGATGGCACCGGTAATGGCAATAACGGCACCCGTCTGGGCTGCAAAGGCCTTGGCAAAGGCCACGGCAGAATCCAGATTTTCCTCAGTAACTTTATCGGCCACATCGGCATCCACGCCCTTGGTGGTTCCCGCGCCGGAGGCCAGCGTTTTGATTTCCGAGATGTTGCCGCGGATCACGGTGAACTTTACGTCCCTGAGCAGGCGGAAAGCCGTGTCGGTGCGCAGGCGGGATGCACCCGCACCCACCGGGTCCAGCACCACAGGATGGCCCAGCTGGTTTGCCTTTTTACCCGCCAGCAGCATGCTGGTGATGGTGCGGCTGTTCAGGGTGCCGATGTTGATGTTCAGACCGCCGCAGATGGTGGTGATGTCCTCCACCTCGGCGGCATCGTCGGCCATGATGGGCGAAGCACCGCAGGCCAGCACCATGTTGGCGCAGTCGTTCACGGTGACGTAGTTGGTGATGTTATGGATGAGCGGGCAGGTGCGGCGCAGGTTCTCGAATTCTGTTTTGAACATTCGGGTGCCCCTCCGTCAGGAAAGACTGTTCTGCATGGAGCGCAGTGCGCCGGAGCGCTGCAGGCTGTACACCAGCACGCCCGCAATGATGGAACCCACGGCGGTGGAAATGAGGAAGGGCACGATGTAGGCATAGAACGCGATGTCGCCGGCGCTCTTGCCCATGAGGAAGATGGCCACCGGGTAAGCGCACAGGCCGCCCAGAATGCTGGTGCCGAACACCTCGCCCACCATGGTGGCAAGGATGTTTTTGGTCTTATGGTACACAAGGCCGCACAGCAGTGCGCCGAACATGCTGCCGGGGAAGGCCATCAGGCTGCCCAGACCCAGCAGGTTGCGCAGCAGCGAGGCCACAAAGGCCACGCCCACGCCCCACCACGGGCCAAGCAGCACCGCGCAGGTCACATTGACCATGTGCTGGATGGGTGCACATTTGCTGCCGAACATGGGGAAGCTGAATACGCTGCCCACCACGCACAGAGCGCACAGCATACCGGCCAACGCCAGCTTTTTCACAGAGAGTTTTTTCATAAGACAAGGCTCCTTTCCAAACCTGCGGAAGCAGCAAAAACCATACAGCGCCTCCGCAAACAGCCCGCACCCGGTGCCAGACCCGGCGCAGGAACTATAAGAAGCGGTCGAGACTTTCTGGTCTCCTCTCACGCCGGAACACGGCTTCCCATCGCTGACGGTTACAAAGCTCAGGGCGCTCCCCCTCAGCCCGCTGCGGCACTTCCGCAGAAAAGTACAAGGCATCCTCCTTAATGGTAATAGGTACACAACAAAAAAACAGGAGACACCTTCCGCGGTGCCTCCTGCAAAAAATCATCCATTCTGACTTCCTACGGCGGCATTATCCGCATCAGGTAAAAGGGTCGAAGTTTAGGTACTTCCTCTCAGCCTGCTTCACAAGCTCCCCTGTATTTGATTGTGACTGTATTTTACACCCTTTGCGCACAAATTGCAAGAGGGGGCAAAGGCGCGCACAGCGGTGCAAAACGTTTTTCACGCAGGTTTTGGGGCGTTTCACGCAGGTTTTATTGAAAAAGAAGGTGAAATATGGTATTTTCAAGGTGGACATAGCACGGATATTGTTCTGGTCTGCACCAATGATACACGAATGGACGGTGGCCTGGGCCTTACCATTACGGGTATGCGCAATGTTACAATCACGGGAAGCAATGCAAAAGGCTCGATGCTGGTGTGGAACACCGCAGGCAGGCCCGAACCCGCAGGCGCACCCGCCTTTGCGGATGTGACCGACCCTGATATGGCCAAGGCCGCACAGTGGTGCACCGAGCAGGGCACCATGGGTGCCAAGGGCGACCGCTTTGAGCCCGAAGGCTGGACCCCGAAGTTCAAGGTGATCGAAGTGTGGAACAAGGCATTCCCCGCAGCCTGATGCCGGCAGTGTGGATGTCGTGCTCGGTTCGGACCTTTCCCGTGAAAATGGGGCTGTTGCAAAATAGCTCTCTGAAAAAATCATGAACAAAACCCGGAACCTTTTCTCGGCCAAAACGGCTCAAAAAGGGTTCCGGGTTTTTGATGTTATGCTGTTTCCTCCTTATCCGTTCCACCCTCTGGCAGAGGGGTCCAGCATTTCGGCGGCAGAGTAAATGAGGGCGTTGCAGATGGCTGCAGCCACATTGCTGCCGCCCTTGCGGCCCATGGCGGCGATGGCAGGCACGCCGTATCGCTCGCAGGCGGCAAACAGTACTTCCTTGCTTTCCACCACATTCACAAACCCCACCGGCACGCCAATGACCAGTGCAGGCCGCAGACCGGCTTCCATTTCCTCCGCAATGGTCAAAAGGGCCGTGGGCGCATTGCCAATGGCCAGAATGGCCCCCGGGTGCTCCCGGGCAGCGCGGTGCATGGCGGCAACGGCACGGGTGGTGCCCGCCTGCTTTGCGGCTTCGGCCACAGCGGGGTCTGCCATGTAGCAGATGGCTTCACCGTTCAGTTTTTTCAGGCCCGGCTTTGTGATGCCCGCCAGCGCCATATTGGTGTCGGTAACGATGAAAGCACCCGCGTGCAGGGCCTTGACTGCGGCTTCCACCGCGCCGGGTGTAAAGCGCAGATTTTTGGCATAGTCGAAATCCGCGGTGGTGTGGATGACCCGCTTGACCACCGCAGCCGTCTCCGGCGGCGGGGTCAGGCCCAGCTCGTCCAATTCCCTTGTGATAATGGAGATGCTCGTCCGTTCAATGTCGGCGGGCAGATGATGCTGCGGTGTCATGTGTTGTCTCCTTTTTGCATTCCCATAGCGGCATAGATAGCGGGCATATCCAGTGCCGCGCGCACACCATCGGCAAGCAGATCAAACTGCTGCTGACGGTACTGCTCCATGGGGATAAGCTCGGCCCCGGCCGGATCGATGCCCTTCCGTTTGCACAAAAATGCGGTCAGTTTTTCGGTCAGTTCGCCGGTGTCGAACAGGCCGTGCAGGTAGGTACCGAATACACTGTCCTGCACACAGCCCTCCGGCGTGCCGTCTGCAAGGATGCAGAACGCACTGCCCCGCACCTCGGTGCGGCCTGCGTGGATCTCGTAGCCCGTCAGCTTTGCGCCTGCAAAGGGTTCTGTGGTCACACAGGCTGCGGTCTGGGTCAGGTGCTTTTCGGTGCCGAACACCGTCGTGGTGGGCAGCAGGCCAAGGCCCCGCAGGGTGCAGGGGGTGCCGCTCTCCTCCCCTGCCGGGTCGCAGAGCTGTTCGCCCAGCATCTGATAGCCGCCGCACACGCCCAGCACCGGCGTACCGGCTGCCGAAAGCCTGAGCACCGCCGCTTCCAGTCCGCTTTCCCGCAGCCAGCGCAGGTCGTCCATGGTGTTCTTGGTGCCGGGCAGGATGACGAGATCCGGTGCACCCAGCTGGCGGGTGCGCTGCACATACCGCACGCCCAGCAGCGGGTGCTGTTCCAGCGGGATAAAGTCGGTGAAGTTGGACACATGCGGCAGGCGCAGGATGGCGATATCCAGCGGTTTGACGACACTTTTTGCTTCCAGACGATCCGAGAGAGAATCCTCGTCCTCGATCTCCACCCGCAGGTACGGCACTACGCCCAGCACGGGCAACTGCGTTTTTTCTTCCAACATGGCAAGGCCGGGCCGCAGGATCTCCACATCGCCCCGGAACTTGTTGATGATGAGGCCCCTGATGCGGGCACGCTCGTCGGCTTCCAGCAGCTCCACAGTGCCGTACAGCTGGGCGAATACGCCGCCCCGGTCGATATCGCCCGCCAGCAGCACCGGCGCATCCACCAGCTTTGCAAGGCCCATGTTCACGATATCGTCGGCTTTCAGGTTGATCTCTGCCGGGCTGCCCGCGCCTTCGATCACGATAATGTCGTTCTCGGCGGCAAGGCTGTTGTAGGCTTCCAGAATGTCCGGGATAAGGCTGCGCTTCATTTTAAAGTAGGCGGCGGCAGGCATCTGGCCCCGGGCCTTGCCGTTCACGATCACCTGACTGCCCACATCGCTGCTGGGCTTGAGCAGGATGGGGTTCATGCGCACATCCGGCTCCACGCCTGCAGCCTGTGCCTGCACCACCTGCGCACGGCCCATCTCTGCACCGTTGCGAGTGACAAAGCTGTTCAGGGCCATGTTCTGGCTTTTGAAAGGGGCCACGCGGTAGCCGTCCTGCGCAAAAATGCGGCACAGCGCCGCGCACAGCAGGCTTTTGCCCGCACCGCTCATGGTGCCCTGCACCATAATGCATTTTGCCTTGCTCATTGTGCCACCTCCGGCAGGGTTTCGGCCAGCAGTGCAAGCAGCTGCCGGTTTTCATTCTCGGTGCGCACAGCGGTGCGGTACCAGCTGGCATCAAGGCCCGGATAATTGCCGCAGCTGCGCAGTACCGCACCCTTGCGGCGCAACGCTTCGCCCAGCGCTTCCGGCGCGCGGAACAGCAGATAGTTAGCCCGGCCCTCGATCACCCGCAGGCCCAGCGCCCGCAGGCCGTCTGCCAGCACAGGCCGCTGTGCTTCGATCAATGCACGCACCTTCGCCACATATTCCGTCTCGTCCAGCGCAGCGATGCCCGCCGCCTGTGCCAGACTGGAAACCGCCCACGGCTGGCCCGCTGCCCGCATCCGGGCAAGCAGCTCTGTATCAGAGCACAGGCAATAGCCCAGACGCACGCCTGCCATGCCGTAAAGCTTGGTGAAGGCTTTTAAAATAATCAGTTTTTTGCTGTTTTTCAGCAGATGCTTTGCCGAAAGGCCTTCGCCCTCCGGCAGAAAATCCAGAAAGCATTCGTCCACGGCCAGTACCGCACCCACGGCTTCGCATCTGCGCAGCAGCGCTTCCACAAGGGCAGGCTCTGCCAGCTGGCCGGTGGGGTTGTTGGGCTGACAGAGGAACACCATATTTGTACCCGGGTGCACCGCGTTCAGGAGATCTTTCGTCACCGCAAAATCGTTTTCTTCCCGCAAAAAATGCCGTTCCACCATGCAGCCTGCCGTTTCAAGGGCGGTGGCATACTCGGCAAAAGTGGGGGCCGTTACCAGTGCAGTGCGGGGCTTTGCAGCCAGCGCCAGCCGGAAGATGAGGTCTGCCGCGCCGTTGCCGCACAGCAGCCATTCGGCGGGCACTCCCTCAGCCACCGCCAGTTTTTCACACAGGGCCCGGCACAGCGGGTCGGGGTAGCGGTCGGCCGTGGCAAGCGCTGCCGTAATGGCCTTTGCCACCCCTTCCGGCAGACCCAGCGGGCTGACATTGGCCGAAAAATCCAGCGGGTCGCGGCCAAACTCGGCGCGATAGCCCGCCCAGTCGCCGCCATGGGTCAATTGTTTCATGCAAGGAACCCCCGTATTGCTGCACCCCATGCCAGCGCAAAGCCGCTTGCCACATACATCATGCGGTTGGCGCGCAGGATGTCCTGCGGTTCAATGGGGCGCAGGGCATCGCCGATGGTAGGCTTGGGGTAATATTCGCCAAAATAGTAGGCCGGGCCGGCCAGCTGCACGCCCAGTGCACCGGCGCAGGCGCTTTCGGTCTGGGCGCTGTTGGGGCTGGCGTGGCAGTGCCGGTCCCGCCGCCAGATGCGCCATGCGCCCTTGGCATCGTTGCCGGTAAAGGCCGCAGCGGCCACCCACAAAAGGGCAGCAATGCGGCTGGGGATGTAGTTGGCAAGGTCGTCCAGCTTCGCGGCTGCGCGGCCAAAGTAAAGATACTTCTCGTTTTTGTAGCCCAGCATGCTGTCCATGGTATTGATGGCCTTGTAGGTCAGCGCCAGCGGTGCCCCGCCGATGAGCATATACAGCAGCGGCGCAATGACGCCGTCGCTGGCATTTTCGGCCACCGTTTCCACCGCAGCCTTGGTCACGCCCTCGGCGGTCAGGTCCTGGGTGTCGCGGCCCACGATGCGGCTCACGGCTTTGCGAGCGGCGGGCAGGTCGTTTTTAATAAGCTGAGCGTACACATTCCTGCTCTCCTGCGCAAGGCCCCTTGCCGCCAGCGCCTGCCCGCACCAGAACATCTGCACCGCAAGGCCCAGCCACGGGCTGAGCTTTGCCGCCGCCAGACACACAAGGCTCGTGACCAGAAAGGTGCCCACCGGCAGGCAGAACGCCGTCACGGCACCGCCCAGCAGCTCGCCCTGCGGGGTGCCGGGCAGGCGGGCGCGCAGGAACTTTTCCAGCCGGGAGATGCATCTTCCCATAAGCACCACCGGGTGCGGCAGCCACGCCGGGTCGCCGAAGAGCGCGTCCAGCACAAAACCGCCGACAACTGCCTGAAGGATCATGCCCTGCTCTCCTTTGTGTACTGGACGGTCTTTACGAGATACAGCAGATGCTTTTCCGTCCAGTCCTTTGCATCCAGCACAAAGCCACCCGCGTTGGGCCCGCACCATGCATAGTAGTCCCTGTGGGGGACGGCAAACCGCTCCATGGCGGCCATCTGGGTGCCGCCGTGGGCCAGAATGACCAGCCGCTCTTCGCCTGCGGCAAGGGCTTTATCGATCAGCTCTGCCACAGTGCGGCAGATGCGATCCGAAAAATCCGTCTTGCGCTCTCCGTCCGGGCAGGGGCTTTCGCAGTTGGCCTTCACCCATGCCTGATACTCGGGGTCCTTTTCCATCTCGATGAAATTACGGCCCTCAAAGCTGCCAAAGCACATCTCTTTCAGGCCGTCCACCGGCACAAGCTTTGCCTCCGGAAACAGGATGCGCGCCGTCTGGCTGGTGCGCTGCAGGGTGGAAACATAGACCACATCGGGGTCAAAATCTGCCCGGCGCAGCTGGGCAGCGCCTTCGGGTGAGAGCGGGATGTCGCGCTGGCCCTGATAACGCTTCTGGGCGTTGTATTCCGTCTGGCCATGACGCAGAAGATAGATCAGCATTGAGACAATTCTCCTTTCAAAACCGTGGGGATGCCGCAGAACATCTGCACCACGCACTCTGCCCGTGCGGCCAGCAGGCAGGCAAGCCTGCCCGCCGCCTCGCGGTCGGCACGCTGTTTGACATCCATCGGCACAACACCGCCGCCTACCTCGGTGGCGATGAGGATATCGTATTCATGGGCAAGCTTGTCTGCCAAGGCAGGCAGGTCGGCGGCATCGGCAGCCAATACCTGCACGTCCGAAAGACGCTTGCCGGGAAGTGTTTGCGCAAAGGTGCGCTTGCCGCTGTAGAGCGGCCCGGTAATAAAGATCATAGCAGCCCTCCCCACTGGCAGGCACACAGCGCCGCCAGCATCCAGAGCTCGGCCTTTTGCAAAAACCATCCGGCAAGGTCGCCGGTGATGCCGCCGAACTGTTTCCGGCTCACGGCATGGTAGCGCCAGAGCACCGCCAGCGCTGCCAGCACCAGCGCCCAGCCGCCCAGCGCCGCCATACCCACGCATAGCACTGCGGCCAGCACCGCCAGCACCCGGCGCACCACAGTTTTGTCTGCTGCAGTGGCAAAGGTGTGTGCAAGACCGGTGTTTTTTGCCATGGGGAACGATGCCACCGCAAGGCCCGAAAGCGCCCGTTCCAGCACCAGTGCCAGAACCCACAGCACACCCACGCGGGGTGTAAAACTCACACAGGTGCACAGGGCAAAATAGGCCAGAAAATAGCTGCACAGTCGGATGACCGCAAAGGCACCGCAGTGGGGGTCTTTTAATATTTCCAGCTTCTTTTCTCGGTCGCCGTAGCTGGAAAGGGCATCGCAGGTGTCGGCATAGCCGTCCAGATGGATGCCGCCGGTGATCCATACCGGGATCAGCGCAAAGCCTGCCGCCTTGGCAAGGCCCGGCAGGGGCAACGCGCCACACACACACCACGCCGCACCAATAACGACACCAATGAGCGGGAAGGCGCACATGGCGTAGCGCATATTTTTTTCGTTCCAGTCGAACTGCGGCACCGGGATGGCCGAAAACATGGCAAAGGCCACCGCAATGGTCTGCAAAACGATCATTTTTCCACTCCTTTATAGTACACGGGGATGCCGCATACCACCCGCACCACTGCATCTGCCCGGGCGGCAAAGGCATTGTTTACCTGTGCCAGTGCCAGCAAATAGCGACCTGTGTCACCGGCATAATCGGCCCCGCCGCTGAACACCTCGTTGGAAACAACGATGAGGTTTTCGCACTGGGCTGCAAGGCTTTCCAGCCCGTGCAGGATGGCTTTGGCCGCGTTTTTCCCTGCTCCCGCCGGGTCGTACAGCTCGTTGGCGGCAAGGTTGCCAAGGTCTTCCAGCAAGGCGGTGCCCCGCGCAGGCAGGCGCACATTGTCCAGATGCAAGGGACACTCCACCGTTTCAAACTGCTTTGCGGCCCGCATTTTGCGGTGCTTTTCCACCCGGGCGGCACACTCGGCATCCCACACCTGCATGGTGGCAAGATAGTAGCGCGGGCCGGTGGTTTTCAGCACAAGGCTCTCGGCATATTCACTTTTGCCGCTGGCCGCGCCGCCTAGAACCAGCGTCAACATTGGGGCGTATACGGCGCAATGCCGCCCTCCGCAAAGGAGTAGCACCCGCCGTATACGGCCAGCGCCATATCCCACAGCGGGATGCTGGCCACCGCGCCGGTGCCCTCGCCCAGATGTAGCCCCGCCGTAATGATGGGTGCCTTGCCCAGTGCTTCCAGCACGATGCGCGCGGCAGGCTCTGCCGAGCAGTGGCTTGCAAACACAGCCTTTGCCGCCGCCGGGCACAGCCGCACGGCGCACAGCGCGGCCACTCCGCTGATAAAGCCATCTGCCAGCACCGGCACACCGGCCAGTGCACCGCCCAGAAACACACCGCACAGGCCCGCGATGTCAAAGCCGCCCAGCTTTGCAAGAACATCCAATGTGTCTTCCGGGTCCGGCTCATTGCAAAGGATGCCGCGGCAGATGGCATCCACCTTGCGGGCAAGCCCTTCGTCCGAGAGGCCCGCACCGCGCCCGGTCATAAGCTCCACGGGCTGGCCCAGCAGCACTGCCGCCACCGCGCTGGAGGTGGTGGTATTGCCAATGCCCATTTCACCGGTGGCGATGAGCCTGTAGCCATCCTCTGCCAGTTCCCGGGCAAGGGCAATGCCCTCCCCAACGGCCTGCACGGCCTCGGCCCGGCTCATGGCAGGGCCTTGGGTAAAATCCGCCGTGCCTGCGGCAATGCGGCAGCTGCGCACGCCGGGCACCGGTTCGCCTGCCATGCCCATATCCACGGGCAGAACATCGCAGTGGGCCGTGCGGGCCATCTGGCACACACTGGTGCGCCGCATGGCAAGGTTTTCGGCCACGGCACGGGTCACTTCCTGCCCGGTCTGGCTCACGCCCTGCGCCACCACGCCGTTATCCGCGCAGAGCACCACCACCACCCGGCGGGAAAGATCAAGCTCCGCACTGCCGGTAAGGGCGGCGGCATCCTCCAGCATGGTCTCCAGCCGGCCCAACCCGCCCAGAGGCTTTGCAAGGCTGGCCCAGTGGGCGTGTGCCGCCGCGCGGGCAGCTTCGTTGGCCGGGGTGATACCCGCCAAAAGTGCATTCAGTTCCGTTTCGGTCATTTTGGTCATCCTTTTGTTTTGCTGTATCGTTCTGCCGCGCGCACAAAGCGGCCCGGCAGGGGCGTGCCCGCCCAGTATAAATGCGGGAAGCCCGCATAGAAATTCTCGTTTGCAAAGCCGCATTCCCACTGCATTTTTTCGTTTTTGCAGGCAGTAAATGCAGTGCCGTTTGCGGTGGAATCCCAGTGGTGGAATTCGTGGATGGGCAGCGTTTCTCCGGCGCAGAAGAGCATACTGTCCGCCTTGGCGGTCATTTCGGCATAGCCAAAGCGCACCAGCCTTCCCACCCGGATGCCATCGCCCGGCAGAACGTCTGCCATGGGCCACACCTTACCGTCGGCATCCTCAAGACTCCGGCCCAGATACAAAAAGCCGCCGCATTCGGCCGCTGTGGGCAGGCCCGCCTGCACGGCCTGCCGGATGGAAGCCAGCATGGTTTTGTTTTCACTCAGAGTTTTGGCGTACAGCTCCGGGTAGCCGCCGGGCAGATACAGCCCGCCTATATTTTCCGGCAAAACCGCATCCTGCACCGGGCTGAAAAGCACAAGCTCCGCCCCGGCATCCCGCAGTGCGTCCAGCGTTTCGGCATAGGTAAAGCAGAACGCCTCGTCCTTTGCCACCGCAATGCGGACGGATGTGGGTGCAGCTGCTCCCGGCAAAGCTTCCGGCGCAGGCTTTTCGGTCAGCACGGCAAGGCGCTGCCAATCCAGCACCAGTGCATCGGCCAGCAGGGCGATCTTTTCCTGCAGGTCGGCAATTTCATCTGCAGTCTTCAGGCCGAGGTGTCGGCTTTCTACCGCTGCCTGCGGCAAATGGGGCAGATAGCCCAGCACCGGCAGGCCGGTCTCCCTTTCCAGCAGGGCCTTGAGCATTTTATACAGCTTTTCGGAACAATCATTGAGCAGGATGCCCGAAACATGGCTGTTTTTGCGGAAGTTCATAAGGCCCTGAATTTGTGCGGCCAGCGTCACGCTGGCACCCTTGGGCTGTACCACCAGCAGCACCGGCAGGCCCAGCGTATCCGCCAGTTCCCAAGCGCTGGCACGGGTGGTCAGGCCCTGACCATCATAAAAGCCCATAGCGCCCTCGCACACGGCGGCACCATGCCCGGCGGCATAGCGGGCAAAAATGGCCCGCACCATATCCCTGTCGGAAAGAAACAGATCCAGATTGTGGCTGTCCACCTGCAGAGCCGAGCGGTGGAACATGGGGTCGATGTAGTCCGGCCCGCTTTTGAACGCACAGGGGTCGGCCCCGCGCTTTTTCAGCGCCGCCAGCACTGCACAGGCAACAGTGGTCTTGCCGCTGCCGGAAGAAGGCGCGGCGATGAGGAATTGCATCATTTGTGTGTACCCGTAATGAGGAAGATGGGGTTATTGGCCATGAGCAGGTGCAGTCGGCCCGCCGGTTTTGTGCGGCTGACGGCGATCTGCGTTACCTCTGCGGTCAGGCCCCGGGCCGTGAGAGCGGCAATGGCAGCGCCCAGCGTTTCCAGCGCAATGGCCGAAATGCAGATGCGTGCGTTCGGATTCTTGCCGAGCACTTCATCCAGCACGGCTTCCATGCCGCCCTTGGTGCCGCCGATGAACACGGCATCCGGCGCAGGCAGGTCTGCCAGCACATCCGGTGCGCGGCCCTCGATGAGGATGAGGTTGCAAGCATGGAACTTTGCCCGGTTTTTACGGATCAGTTCACAGGCATCCGGTTCACACTCCACGGCGTAAACGCGGCCTTTGGGTGCCGCCAGCGCAAGCTCCACGCTCACACTGCCGGTGCCTGCGCCCACATCCCACAGAGTGTCGGTGGGCATTACCGCCAGCTTTGCCAGCGCAGCAGCGCGCACCTCCTGCTTGGTCATGGGCACCTCGCTCCGGATGAAGCTTTCGTCCGGGAAGCCCGGCGCACGCAGCTGCGGCAGATCAAAGTTTTCCACCAGAAGCACGCTGAGTTGTGCAAAGCTCTGCCCCGCCAGCTCTGCAGCAGAGCCGTAGCGGATGGTTTCCGCCTCGGTGCCAAGGTTTTCGCCCACCACGCCGTGGGCTTCGCCCATACCGGCATCGGTCAGCTTCTGGCACAGAGAGGCGGGCGTTTCAGTGCCGCCGGTGAGGAAGAACACCGAACGGTTCATCATACACTCGGCCACCGGGTCGCAGGCGCAGCCATGGGCCGAGACCAGCTTCCAGTCCTGCCACGGTCGGCCCAGCGCCGCTGAAAGCAGCTGGATGCTGGAAACGCCCGGATACACCCGCGCGGGGATGCCCAGCGCCCGCAGCGGCGTGAGCAGACCGGACGCACCGGAGTAAAATCCGGTATCGCCGCTGTAAAGCACGGCAGCATCCTGCCCGGGGTTTTGTGCCAGTGTTTCCAGAATGTCAGCGGGCTGGTAGAGCGCGAACTGCCGGGCCGTGCAGTCTGCAGGCAGGCCCGCCAGCAGCCGCTTTGCACCGAACACAAGGCCCGCGCTGCGCACAGCCTGCTGTGCCTGCGCCGAAAGGGCTTCCCATTTTCCGCTGCCCATGCCGATCAGTGTGACCATTGCAAAATCTCCTTGCAATACGCTAAAATTTGTGTTTCCGTCTCGCCAGTTTCCGGCGGGCGGCGCAGCACCACCAGCTGTGCGCCGGTATCGGCAGCGGCCTGCACCTTCTCGGCAAAGCCGCCCGCTGCGCCGCCGTCCTTGGTGACGAGGTACCGGATCTGGAACTGTGTGATCAACGCCTTATTCAGCGCCAGACTGAACGGCCCCTGCATGGCAATGATGTTCCGGTGCGGGACATTGGCCGCTTCACAGGCGGCAATGCCCTCCGGCGTGGGCAGGACGCGCGGGTAAAGCCGCGCCGGTTCCAGCCCGGCAAACACAGCCAGCTCCTTGGCACCGGTGGCAAGCAGGATATTGCCCTCTGTCCCGGCCAGATATTCTGCAGCCTGCGCTGCTGTTTCAAACACCGCACAGCCGGGCGGCAAGGGGCTTTGCGCACGCAGCAGGCGGCGGTATTCCACGCCCGCCTGCACCGCTGCAGCGCGGATGTTCCTGGTGGCATCCACTGCATAAGGGTGGGTGGCATCCACGCAGAGATCAGCTCCCGCCAGCAATGCCGCCATGGCATCCGGCTGCAGCCGCCCGGCGTGCACCGTGATGCCCGCCATTTCGCCCTGCTCCTCGGCACCCAGCGGCGTTGCCACGCACACCGTTACCGCAGCGCCAAGCTCTGCCAGCTTTTTGGAAAAGCGACGGCCCTCGGTGGTGCCGCTGAACACGACCGCCTTCACTTACGGTACCCCCGCGGCGTGACCATCCGGCCCGAAAGGGCGCGGGTATTGCTGTTGCCGATATACACGGTGGTGAACATATCCACCGGCGTGTTTTCCAGCTCGGCCAGCGTCAGCACCCGGGCGCTCTGGCCCTCGCGGCCAATGTTGCGCACAAGGCCGCAGACGGTATCATCCGCCTTGCCGTTTGCGCGCAGGATGCGCACTGCCTTTTGCAGGTAGTCCGGCCTGCCCTTGGAAGAAGGATTATAGAGTGCAGCGCAGAAATCTCCCTGCGCGGCGCAGGCCAGCCGCTTTTCGATGACCTCCCACGGGGTAAGCCGGTCGGAAAGGGAGATCACGCAGAAATCGTGGGCCAGCGGCGCGCCCAGCACAGCCCCGCCGCTGAGGGCGGCCGTAAGGCCGGGCACCACTTCTACGGTAACGTCCGGGTAATCCTGCGCCAGTTCCAGCACAGGGCTGGCCATGCCGTAAACGCCTGCGTCGCCGCTGCACACCATCACCACGCGCCTGCCGGTATCCGCCTTTTCCAGCGCCCAGCGGCAGCGGTCGATCTCCTTGGTCATGCCGGTGGAATAATATTCCTCACATGGGAACTCCGGCTCGATCAGGTCAAGATAAAGTTTATAGCCGCAGATGGCATCTGCGTGTTCCAGAACGTTCTGGGCTTCCTGCGTCAGGTAGTAAACATCTCCGGGGCCAATGCCCACCACATAGACTACCTTTTCCGGTTCGTCGATCTCAAATTCCATCGGGTCAACCATTCTGCCACCTCCAGTCCGGGGCATAGGGCCGCACGGCCAGCGCAAAGGTCACGCCGGTATGGGCATATTTGTGAAAAACGAGTGTCCCGCCTGCGGCCAGCACTGCCGACCGTTCACAGACATTGTCCACGCCGGTAACGCTCTGCACAAAGGCCGAAGGCGTAAAGCTGCCGGGGGCGGCACGCAGCTGTTCTGCTGTGAAAAAATGCACCGGCCAGCTGTGGCTCTTACAGAAGGTCAGCAGGCCCGTCTCGTTTTGTTTTAAGTCGATGCTTGCCGCCGCCGTGATGCATTGCGGCGCAAGGCGGTTCTGGGCACAGAAAGCTGCAAAGGCTTCGGCCAGCGTTTCGGTGCTGGTGCCGCGTTTGCAGCCCACGCCCAGCACGCCGATGCGCGGCACCAGATGCAGCGCATCCCTCGCCGGGCAGAGGGTGAGGGCAAAATCCGGGGCATCTCCCGCCGTGATCCCATCAGGCGGTGCACCCGCAATGGGCCAGTCGGATGCAAACTGCACCGTTTTGCCCGCCAGCAGTGCACCGCTGACAAGCTTGATGCGCTCCGGCTCCAGCACGGTGCAATTCTGGTGCTTTGCCCACTCGTCCACCGCAAACACACCGTTTGCGTCGGTGGCTGTGGTGATCACCGGCACCGCACCGCACACAGCGGCAAGCGCCCGGGCAAGGTCGTTGGCACCGCCCAGGTGGCCGGAGAGGATGGGCACGGCAAAGCGGCCGCACTCGTCCAGCACCACCACGGCAGGGTCCTGTGCCTTGCTTTGGCAGTGGGGCGCAATGGCCCGCACCGCAATGCCCACAGCACCTACAAAAACAAGGGCATCGCTCCCGGCAAACTGGCGGGCCGTCCAATCGGCAAGGTGCACCTGCCCGGCTTCATGGCCGCAGCGGGTCACACTGCCGGGATATGCCGCCGCCAGTTTTTGGGCCAGTGCAAGGCCCTTTGCCGTAAAGGCCAGATAGGCGCGGGTCACTGGTCTGTCCCCTTGCGGAACTCGGTGGTAAAGGCCGGGTCGTAGAGCTTGCTGCGCTCATAATTCCGGCCCAGAAAGCCGCCTGCCACGATGAGCGCTGTTTTGGTGATGCCCGCTGCATGAACGCTTTCCGCCAGCGTACCTACGGTGCAGCGCACCGTTTTTTCTTCCGGCCATGTGGCCTTATACACCACCGCTGCCGGGGTATCCGGCGTATAGGCACCGCCTTCCAGAAGCGCCTGCTGTACTTTGTCCACAAGGCCGATGGATAGGAAAATGACCATCGTTGCCCCGTGGGCGGCAAGGCTTGCCAGCTTTTCTTTTTCCGGCACCGGGGTGCGGCCCTCCATGCGGGTGATGATGACGGTCTGGCTGACGGTGGGCAGCGTGTACTCTGCATTCAGTGCCGCCGCTGCACCGCAGAAGCTGGACACACCGGGGGAATCATCGTAGGGAATGCCCTCGGCGTCCAGCACGTCCATCTGCTCCCGGATGGCACCGTAAAGGCAG
>ENA-OYZD01000223-OYZD01000223.1-human-gut-metagenome-genome-assembly--contig:-NODE-223-length-31480-cov-5.696420_pt1 | contig 31480 bp, 48 predicted proteins | sample MGYA00244073_ERZ653470 | MGnify/ENA primary metagenome ERZ653470 (study PRJEB26926, sample SAMN06164895) | human gut metagenome | biome: ENVO:00009003; feature: ENVO:2100002; material: ENVO:00002003... | reverse complement strand
GGCAGCGTCAGATGTGTATAAGAGACAGATATTAAATATTTGAACTAAATTTGTAAAAATGAAAAATATAGCAATATGAAGAAACTTGCAAGCATATTAAAAAATCAAACAATTCGAGTTGATAATCACGATAGTGGCAGTGGTAGAGCATTTGAATGGGGTACAGGTGTACACATTCATAAAATTCTAAATGAAAAGAAATATAAAGGTGCTGAGTTTACTCTTCCACTTGACAGGCCCGGAGAAATAAACTATATAAAAGGAAACGATAAATCCGGAGCTATAGAAAGGGAAATAAGAAAAGCCTTCAACGATGAAGCAACTCGGACTAAATTCATTTCTGATTTAGGAGAAGCTCTTAAAACGATTGCAGAGAGCAGTCATTTAAATGCGAAAGCGCGTGAAAAAATGCTCATCCAAAGTAGTAAGCAATTAATAGCATTATTCGGTGTGAATCATATATCGAGTTTGAGCTGGTTCAGTAGTGGAAATAACTTCATATCAAAGTTCATCTATCCATCAGAATCAAGTTTTTATGTTGCACAGAATACAGAAGAGAATAATATTACATTTTCCAATAACATAAAGTACATAGAATCATTTAACGAAATCTTTGAAGAATACAGGAAACAAAATGAAGCAAACAAGTAAAGTATACCATGTTGAATTCTCCGAACCAGTGGAGATTGACAACAAAGCAGAGAAACATTTCTATTTCGGCTCGCAAGCTGCCATCTACGACACTTTCTCTGCTGAACAATTAGGAATAAGCTACGGCTATCTAAAGTCCAAATTTCACCTAGAGGAAAAGCCGTACAGTAACGATAAATGCACTATTCGATTAGGAGCGTTAAGAAGAAAGGAAAAATCGGAATAACATTTTGTTTATCAGAGATATTTCATACATTTGCATTGTGGGAAGAGTGAGGGAAGTAATGTTCCCGCTTTCTGCACCAGCCCGGGCGGAGCAATAATCCGCCCATTTTTTTTATTTTGTACCGAGAGTCTTTTTAAATTCGATTGTTAAATCTTTCAATAGTTCGGACATCTTTTCGGGATATTTTTCCCGCATTTCTTTTTTTTCTTTAAACCGTCTTTTTGCCCATAAATCTAAACCAGACTCCCTAATATCTTCCAATTTATCAGAATAATTCTGTCCCATATCAATATATTCCTCTATTAAGGATTCTATTTTTTTGCACAGTTCATCAGACAAGCAAAGTTTATTAAGTAGAAAATAATCAATAGTATCTCTAAATGCTTCATTCATCTTTTTAAGGTAACAATCTTGAGAAAAAGAATCTTTTGATTCAGATTCCAAATCCTTACTAATATGCTCTGGATACAGATAATTCCTCATAGCATATTCTAATAATACAATTTTCTTGTATAGTTCCTTAATTGTTTCCGCACGTTCTTGATGAAGTTTACTAAAAACAACCTCAGAACGATATTTTCTATAATCTAACCAAGTTTTAAAAATCTGCTGGGCTATGAAAATGATGAATGCAATAACAACACTCCATGATAAGGGCTCGTTCATATTTTTTCTTTTTTACAAAGGTAAAAATAAAACTAATCAATTTCAAATATAATAATTACTTCTTCCACAATAGTTTCAGCAATCCCCCCTTATCCATGTAGTAAATGTCCGGAAGATCACCGACCTTATCCATTGCCTTAAACCGTCCTACCTCTCGGTTTATGGCTGAACGTAGGTCCTTATACTTGTCATTGGTAAAATAGAATATTGCCCGATCAGCTTTCCGAGCATCCTTTATATACGTACGTATAGTGTTCTCATTGGCATTATCAATATACTTCACATCCCATGTAACCCCGTCAAATTTCATATCTGGCATGCCCTTTCCTTTACCATTCTCCGGCAAGAACTCCACATGCTTACCACAATTCTTTGCCAACAGTTTACCTACAATCTTCTCGGCATCACCACCTCCCTGTGTGTTGGTAAATTGGTGTTCCTGATGATATACATTAAAACCTCCACTGTACTCATCAAAATATGCCTTCGTCCACGCATTATCGTATGATTGATATTTCTCCTTTGCCTTTTTCCGGATTTCTTCCCGTTCACCGGTATTTATCGCCTCAACCTTAACACCTGTATATTTCGGGTTATCCTTTATCCAATATGGAAGAGTACCCCGGTTATTTGATTTCTCTATCCGATCTTCATTTTCCTGCATCCATGAATAGAACCCACTCGGAGGTTCAGTAACTTCATTTTTTGACTTGAAGCCTGCCGTGTCCTCTCCGGCAAGAATTTTGTCGGTTAGCATATCAATCTCATCATCCGAAGCAAGGACGCTGATCGCATGACACATACAGTTTGAATGCCATCCTTTGAAAATGAAATCTTTCGGATATCTACCGGCAAGTTTATCGCAAATGTCCTTTTCCGGATGATTCTTTGAAAGCTTTATTTCAATCCCTACAACGAAGTCAAGTTGCAACCACCTTTCATGATCGGCAGTCCGATATGCAATATTTGGTTCAGACCTTGCCAGACGTTGAGCGTTTCGATAGCTGCTTCTATATTGCCCCCTGCCCGGATGATAAGCCTTTGCATTTTTTGAAAGGACAAGTTCTCCGCGCTTATCCCGTACCCGGCGAAACAATTTATCCGGTTCATTCAAATACTGTTTGACTTTTGTAGCCATGACATTAGCAGACATCCCTTCACCAATATGGCAATCAATAGCCATTTCCATCTCCTGCCGGAACTGACCTTCATACTTCCAGATACGCTGAGAAAGGTTCAAACCACCATCCTCCGACTTACGAGAGAAGAAAGTATCCATAGCTTTCTTGTTGCGTTCAAAGAATCGAGCGAAATGTTTGTTATCTATAGCATTCTTCCCAAAGACAGACCGGACAAGTTCATTCGACTTCAAATTAGATTGCTCCCATTCGTTGACAATACTAAACTGCATAGTTTGATATACACGGCTGTACAGTTCCCGTAGCAGAACGTTTGCTTTGTCGGAGATAGTAGGATAGTCGGCAAAGACAAACATCTTCTTAGAGTCATAGATTGGCTCTATTTCCAATACTAAAGAAATAAGCCGCTCTACAACATCCTGGTAGATCGCCCGAATATTTGCAGCATATCCTTCGGTCCTTTGAAATAATGCCCGTTTGAATTTATCTTCATCAATCTTTGCCATATCACTTATTCGGCACTACCGAACACATCTTGTTTATACCGGTCTTTCTCTTCCTGTAACTCTTTCTCGTGTTGTGCCTTTAAACGTTCTTTCTCTAAAGTAGCATCCTTGATGATAGGATTCATTTCAATAAATGTTTCATCAGACAGACCACCAGCGTTTTTGGTTGATATTAGATTCTTTAAAACAGCTTCAATATCTTCACCGAAGGGCTCTTGAAACTCATGTTCTACAACCAGATTATCACACTCACCCCGAAGAGAGATATCCAAAACATTACCGATTATAGCAATAAGTACACTTGCTATACGATCAGCATATTCATCGTGCTTTTCCTTATGCTTGTCTGCCTTGATTACAGCCAGAAGCATTAGTTGCTTCAATGCTTTAGCAGAAATTTGTGAAAGACTTTTCATTGTATCAAAGTCAATCTTAGGCGTAAAAGAAAAACGGTGAATCTTATCATCCAATTCCTCGGCCTCTTGCTTCTGATTCTCCGGTGCATTATCCCACGTGAGATACTTCATTTCCGGCTTCTTAGCACCGTCGATGCTGGGCTTCAATACAAACAGCTTACTGTCTTCTCCCTTTTCTGGAAGAGAATTAACGATATCCGAATCAGCAACCAAAGCAGGGTCAGAGAATCGATCATTAACATCAGCCCTACGACTTACCATCATTTCTTTACGGTGCATCATCGGCTCAATACCTGCACACTCTGGCTCTTGCTCAAAAAGAACTACACATATTTTCTTGGCAAGGTTTACCTCTTCCTCAATATCCCACCCCATAGCATTACGTTTACAGTGATAGATAGTCTTTTTGGTGTGTATATCAACATGGTATTTGATTTCACCGCCAACCTCCTGCAAGTTATATCCACGAGCAAAACACATCATCCGCCCGAACTGGTCTTTCCGGAAGTATATATCATCACCCAGACTTTTCGCTACTACCTTTATCAAGCAGTCCGGTTTACCTTCATCATTCCGGTACGTATGAAATAACAATGCGCTTTGCCCTTCTGCACCTGCCAGACGTTTTGCTTCGCGAATCTTCGCATTGAATCTGGTACTTTTAATCAAATCTATGTAGCGAGAAAAAGCCCGGTCCGTCCCCTTAGAAGATTGTGTCCATTTCAAAGGGCGGCCATACAGGAAAACGAGAGCGATCTCATTGATAAAAACCGGATAAGGAATAGGAATTTTCCACTTCTCTTCCCACCGAAGAAACTTTCGTTTCCCTGTCTTCGGGTCTTTCTTTCCAAACACAGCCTTGTTCGGCCTACGCATCACCTCATGCTGCTGCGTATCATACACCTTTAACGCAGCCTCAACCCTTGCAGAGTTATCCGTCATTTGAGATAAAGCACGATTAACGTCCTTAGCTTCCAACAACTGTTCAAACTCTTGATTGCGGCCAATTGCCGCATTCACACCATTAACAATCCAATCAAACAATCCCATAATTACAATATTAAAAAATTAACCACCTAAAGCACTTAATATATCTTCTTCATCCTCTTCTGATAATTCCGTATAATCATCATCTAAAAGATAATTGATTGCATAAACCAGAATATCTACATACTCATCATGCGTCTTTGCTGGAAACTGGCTCACCTCATCTGTAAACTCTTCATTCCAATCACCCTCAACCAATATCACACGACCGCACTCAATCTTAGGGGAGACACCATGTAACCGAACTTCTTTGCTGTCTGTCGGTGCAGGTGTCCTGGTAACATTCAACCTCGTGTACTTCTTAACTGCTTGAATGACCGTTATACCATTCGCTTTCGGTTCTATTCGTATCGTACTGCGACTATCGTACCCATGTGCCCGCACATAGTCCGGGATGAACCTCATTAATTCTGGAAATTCCTTCCAAACCTTCTGCGCATGGAACAAGTATAAATTGTTCTGTATTCGACATGCGGCAAGGATTCCGGAAGGGTCATTATCCGTTTTTGCTTTCTTTTCATCGTATGCTGTATCGAGAAAGAAATGCATCGGAGCACCACCACGAACAGAAATGAACTGCGACATTGGTATATGCCCGAACCAACTTGCTTTCACAATGTTACCACCTTCAACCGAAGGCGCCTGCTCATACTGTCCGGCATATCCACGACTACCAAGGTCTACCTTCGCTTCGTCGATAACTTCACGATCAATACGTATCGGGTCCAATAACCCATCGATATACCGTTCTTTCAATTCCGGAGGATTAACACGCTCGGAAACTTCTGCTGGCAGGCATATATGCCTAATCTTATCCTTTTTCTTTTTCAACAGATAGCCGGTCACATCATCATCATGCAGTCGTTGCATGATAGTTACCATTGGAGTATTCTTCTTGTCAACCTTACGAGAGGAAAGCGTCTTTGTATGCTCGTTTGCCTGCAGTCTCATAGCAGCAGACTCGGCTTGCTTTGGATTTACCGGGTCGTCGTTAATAATCACGTGAGCGTGCTTACCCGTAATAGTACCACCCGTCGAAGTTGAATATCTGGCGCCTCCTTTCGTGTTCTCGTAACTTCCTTTTCCAGATTTATCATGTCTAATAATCACCTCCGGAAACAGAGTACGGTACAAGTCAGAAGTGATAATATCCTTCGACTTCGAAGCGTGTTCTAACGACAAGTCACCCGAATAGGAATTAGAAATTACCCTTAGTCGTGCATCCTGCGTCCATAGCCATGCGTGCCACATGATAGTTACGATAGTAGACTTCGTTGAACCAGGAGGAATGTTAATGATGATATCATACGGTTTCTTCTCCCGTCGAACTATGTAACCGGATAACCTCTGCAATTCCTCACACAAATATTCAATATGCCAATTGAATACCGGAGTTTCCGGTATTATCACGTCCCAGAAAGTTTTAACGAAGTAGAAAAATGACTTTCTACACTCGTCAGACTGGACCGCTCTTGCCATTTTCAATATTTCCGCTTCCGCTAAACTCACTCTTTTGCTGATTTATCTTGTTTCTCCGCAATACTCAACAGTAACTTTCTCTCTTCCTCTGATAACTTCGATACATCAAAATCTTTGCTTGTCACCTGTACCCCTACTCCATCCGGGGCAACAATCTCTTTACGTTCTGTATATCCTCTGCTTTTGCCCTTAGTTTTCAGATAGAATATGATAGCCGTAGTATCTCCCTTCTGTATCTTTTTCAGAAGGGAGGCCTCGGCAATATCGATCTGCAATTCATTAATAGCATCAGCACGTTCTTTGAATTCTGAATCATCCCGATACCAACGGTAGAACGTTTGTCGTGAGAGTCCAACCTTCTCACAGGCAAACGTGACAATACCGCTACATTCCTTTAATGAATTGAGCAATTTTTCTTTATCTTTCTGAATGTCCTCTTCGGCTTTAGGCATTTATACACCTCCTCCCCTCTCTCTGTAAATAGCCCCCAAAATAGCACGATAGGAACGCTTCTTCGGGTCTCCCGCTATCAATAACTGATAAGACAATTGACACGTTTTAGAAGATTCTCTACCGGACATCTTAGCATATAGTTTCTTTGCTACTCCATAACCAGGATATAAGTCGGGATGTAATGCAGCTTTTTTCATGGCATCTCGGAATATGATACGATAATCTTTTTCCTTATCCAACTCAAACTTCCGATCTTGTTTAGAACTCCGGAACATATCCGTATCCCAATAAAGCATAACAAGGTCTGCATTCGGTTCCCTGCGTATAACCCGTTGGTATAAGTCCGGATAAAACTCCATGACCTTTGGCAATGATTTGATTGTATCAATACTAAAGAATTGACTGATACGTAATTTATTTGCAGGAACACCAGTCTTATACAAATAGATATAAGTCATTGGAATAGTGAGATTATACAGCTTGATATATAACCAGATATCGCAATCTCTCCAATCGTACAATGGATAAAGAAAGTGCGAGGTACGGATAGATGCAATAGACTGCCTGCGTTGAATCGATTCTGCCATTCTTAAACCAACCATCGGAGGAACACTTTTAAAAATCTTATCTCCGAATTCTTGATATGACATCCCCATGCGAAACATAGAGTGATTGCGAATAGCAAACTTAGGCATAGGTCTCACCCACACGCTTTCTTTGCCCGGCTCCCAGCAGATAAAACTTTCATCATTCGCTAACCTATTGCAACAGTTATAGTGTCTTATAGGCAAACAGAACCAATAAAATTTAGCTCCCAGAGACATGAATCGTGACCGCCATTCCAAAGCAATAGCCTCAACATCTGGGTAAATGGCTTCCTCATCAAAGAACACTACGATAATTCTACTGAAAGGAATTGAGTACTTCTGCATTGTTTTAACAAGCATGTCGCACATACATATAGAATCTTTGCCGCCAGAGAAACTGACGGCAATTTTTTGATTCTTATTGAAAGCTTCGAGAATTCTACGCTCGGCAGCTTCAACTACATTAATGTCTAACTCTTTTATGTACATCTGCGAATGATTTGAGCTTTACTGAACCTTTGAGTACGCTTAGTCATGAGTTTTAAGAATTCCTCCCGATCAATTTTTGATAGACGGAAAATCTCTTCTTCACTCATCCCGATCTCTTTTGAAATTTCTGCCACACTTTTCCCCTTCTCCAACAGAGATTTAACGATGTTCTCCATAGGTTCAAGCATGTGAGTACCACGTGCGCGATTAAAAGTAACCGTGCCGTACATATCTTGACTTTCGTCTTTATGTGCCACTACTACAATAGGAATCTTATTACCGAGCATTGACTTTAACGGTTCCCTGCCGGAAACGAGCCAACGGTGAAATCCATCAATGATCGTAAAGTCCGGACGAACGACAATAGGAAAGCAGAAACCATTAGTAAGGATGCTCTGCATTAACAGCTTCAAATTCTTTTCCAAAACCTTGTTAGGATTATAGTCGTTCGGCTTTACCTTATCCCGGTCCACAAATTGAATTTCCCGAAGTGGTTTGAATAAATCTACATTTTCCATAACTCAACTCATTAAAGCGTGAATTCCTTGCCACAATGCGGACAAACTATTGTATTCGCCTTTTGCATACCGGCTTCAATCTCATCTATCTCTTGATTGTCGGCAGCTTCTTTCTCCGGTGTGAACTTTTGTTCATTCTTTGCCGGTTCCGCAAAATTCACTCCCATATTGTCAGAGCTAACTTCGTTGATGATCGCATCCAGATATTCCGGAGTAAAGCCGATAATATCAACTTCTCCGATTTCTTTAATCAGCTTCTCCATGTCACCAAAATTCACGTGTGACATAGTTTGAATCTTATTATCTTCCAGAACGAGCTTTTTCTTCTCCGTATCAGTCAGACCATACATCATCGTAATAAAAGCCTCTTTATCACCTCGATATTCCAAAGCCTTCTTTTTACCATGACCGCAGAGAATCATCATGTTCTCATCAACGACAATCGGATAATACTGCCCGTATCGTTCCATACTTTCGGCAATAGCCTTTACTTGTTCCTCCGGATGCACATTCGGATTACCCGGAAACTCCTTCAATTCTGATAGGAGTACTTTCTTTGTCTCTAACTTTCTTTTCATACCTACACAAATTATTGATTAAACTTTCCCCTGCAAGAACTGCCTCGCAGAAGGTATATAGTTAGCAGCTTCCTCTACCAAGCTACTATCTATTTCGTAAACTTCTCTAAAACCATTCTCCACGTTACCACACCACTGTCGAGCAGCCCAACAATGAGTCCCAACACGAAAGCCGCGAGGCCATACATAAATTGGCGGTAATGGAAGGTGGTAATAGTGAATGATTGCAAGAATTTCCTCATGCTTAGTATCAGCAATAGGAGAAAAACGGGTGATACCCTTTGTATTGGTGTACATTCCACCTGGCCCTACATAGTTCCCATCTTGTATTCTTCGACCAAGGCAGAGAACATCTACTTTATGCTTCTTCACATAGATATCCTGTGCCCGATGTTGAACTATGCTAAACCATTTTGCAGCCAAAGAAGAATCATTCGGGAAAAGCATTTCGGGATGTGCCGCCAACCATTTAAGGTCCTGCCCCGTATTGATTACCTCCAATCCTGCCGGATGATTGTTTTCTATCCATTGCATGAAAGCCGGATATTCCAGATTGCAACGTCCAAGCAAACAGTCATGTACTCCGGCCTGCTCCATAATGAAACCAAGAGCAATGCTATCTTTCCCACCACTCCAAGCATAAGCAACTTGTTTGCCATAGATGTGTGGCTTCACCTGCTCAACCAGGCGGTCAATCAGATTGTCCGTTTCCTGCTTCGAAACATATTGCTCGATATTGGAGAATACACGAAGCCAGTCTGTGTGTGATGATGTTTGCTTTTTACCCAGAACAGTTTTCATAGCTCATTGAATTGTAATGCTACACTCGTAATGAAAGCTTTTGCACCTTCATCGTATTTTAGTTGTAGCCAATTATACTGTGTCACCTTAAACCGGATGTTTGCCACGAATCCCGGCAGCGCACGCATGGAATATCCGGCATTGAAAACGAAGCGTCCATAATCCAGACCTCCGAGTACCTGCAATCGATCACCACTCAGGAACTTCCGACCGTTATATAGATTATCCCATGTCGCATCCAACATAAGCCCGACAGGGAGTTTTATTGTGCCGGACAATGTTTCGGTAAACATCTTTGCTTTCGTGTTGTACGTGGACCGGGCCAGGAGGTAAACCTGCTGCCGATAGTTTACATTCAACCAGGCGCCCAAAGACACCGCTTCGGTATTCATGTTGTATTGAATGACCGGAGTAACAGATAACCACTTCGCAACATCTGCCCGATAGCCGACAAAAGGAGCAACGGTAGAACCGTTACCCTCCAAAGATGTAGTGACCGGCATAAATACCCGGAACTTAGTCGGTTGAGTAATACCGTCGTAAACTTGTGCTTTAGCTGCCAACGATACGGCAACCAATACGAACATGATAAACAGCTTTCTCATAATCCTAACTCCTTTCTGTACTGCTCATGTAGTTCTTTTGCATTTTCCAACTTCGGACATTCCTTTTTGCAATAAGCACATGTTACGTCCTCTATGTCCTTTCGCATTGCATACACTCCATGTTCGGGACACATAAACAGGTTGTATTCATTCGGAGAAGATATTGCTATGATATACTTCTCCGCTTTTGATATTCTCTTTTTCATTTTCTACGTGATCTTTTATGATTAAACTTAGATTGTTTCTTCTGGCGTACCAGGTACACACTACTTCGTAACTGCTTGTAGTGATAGACTGACTTCCGGATTTCCTTTGCTGTTTCTCTTGCAGATTCCGTTAATGCTTGGAAAGCACATATTTGACCTTCCATTTTTTCAGCACAACGCAGGTATTCGGCTCCAATCGCTTTTATCTCTTCAATGCACTTATCCATTTCCAAACGGTCAATCTTAACCACCATTTCAACCGGACCACGCTTTAACGGTTTACGACGAATAGCCATAAGCCCAGATGCAAGAATAGTAAAGAGAGAACCAAATACAATCATTGGAATGTTTCCGGCAAAGTTTCCATAAGCGAATATCGGAAGCCCTACAATCATGCTCGTTAGGATGCCGTAGAACAGCCCTCTTTCACTCATTCTTTTGCCGAGAATAGCGAACACTGTCGGAAGCATTACGGATGAACGTAGCGTCCCGTACAGCAAGAAAAGATATAAGATAGTTAGACCGGGAATGTTTGCGATCAGAATAGCAACAATAGTAACGGCAATCATTGCGAACCGGGCTGCACGTACTTCATTTGCGAAAAGGATAAAGAGAAAAATATTCTTCTGAATCCGTTCATGCCATTTCTCGTTCATAGCCAACCGCTTCACTACATCGTGTCCGGCAACTGAACTCACTGCGCAAATAATACTATCAACGGTTGATATCAGTCCGGAAAGTATAAGCACAAAGAACAGGTATAAGAACCATTTAGGGCAGAAAGCCATCACAGCCCCTACATTTGTCAGTTGTGTGTCGGATATAGCCAAACCTGTTCCGGCTGCAAAAAAGCCAAATACAGCCAAAGAAATAGGTACAACGGCAAAAATAAAGGCAGCGGTTATCATTGTGCGCTTCACTTTGTCAGCTTTCACACAAAACACCCGCTGCCAGAACATTTGGTCACCAAACGTCCCAGATAGTAAACCTATCGTTGTAGGAATACCAAAGGACAAAGTAACCATTAGTCCGTTACCCGAAAACAAATCAGAGAAACCACCACTAACACCTCCCAGGCCATTAAACAACGCTTCTGGCCCGGCACTTGAAAACATAATTGGCAGTCCTAACAATAAAACAATCACTATCCAAAGCATCTTCCAGAAGTCAGTAATGATACTGCTCCTTATTCCACTGGCGAAAGTATATGCCAGAGGACACAAAGCCATCACTACCGTAGTAGCGGTGAATGATATTCCTGTAATCTTTGAAAAGATGGTAGCCCCGGCAAGAAGCTGAACGGCAAAACTCATCGTCTGCAGCCCGAACGATTCTATCAAAAACAGATTATGGCAACGTTTCGAATACTTCTCACGAATATAGTCCGAGAACGTCCATCCTTCCGGTCGGAGCTTACGCATCTTATTGGCAAAGAAAGCAAACAGTATCAATGTAAGTACATTTGGCACAACAAACCAGAATACGCCAACAATCCCCTGTGTGTATGCCTTCTCCGATGCAACAAACATTGACGGAGCCCACACCCATGTTGCTGCCATCGAAAACGCTGTGAGTAACCAAGGCATTGACCGGTTAGCAACCAAAAACTCTTCTTTCGTCTTTTTGTGTTTTCGCAGGAACACAACGAGCAGCATCATCGCAACAAAGTATGTCGCTATCAGTGCCCAACCCTCTAAACTCGATAATCCTTCCATTTTACGCTTATTTTTAAGATGTAACATCTGTAACTACATGGCAAATATAAAGAAAGTGTGCTTATTAAACACACTTTTAAGGTAAAAATATGCGTTTAATAAGCACACTGTACAATACAAACCTACTGTTTAATAGCCAAATACGAGCATTGCTGCATCTCGTGAATGCTCGCTCGTCCTCTTTTCATATTTCGTTAATCTACTGAATGATAAAGCATTGAGTTTTGTCTTTGAATCTTTCGGGTGAGTCATTTCATAAGGAATACCGGTATCTTTAAGAAAATCATCCCAGATGTGAGCATCCCGTTTAACAGAGCCAACACCTTGCAACATCTTTCTTTCCTCATCCCTACTTTTGTAGTTGGATTGAAACCACGTTCTTAAGCGTGGGTCCTCAACACGAACTAATATACTTCCTCCGTACGTGTCATACATCTGTTTCACATACATCATTGCTTTATGAATCGCAGTAGTCTTTATCAATTCAAACTTTTTTGCAGTAACATTCCATGTAGCAACTCCCGTAGCAACTCCGGTATCTATTCCGATAACATAAGCGTATTTTTTAATCATATCTCAATCTATATTTTAAGTTATATACATCCTCCCTCTCCCCCCCTGTAGTCCCCCCCTCTAATAAATCTTACTCGTTTTTGGTAACTTGAATCTCTATCATTTGCATACTGTGTGGAGAAGTAAATTTTTCAATTTCTGACCTTTTCGGGAAAACAAGTGTCATGTAAGCATCGTCCGGAATAAACTTATATCTGGCAGCTTTTATCTCATAGATGGAAAGTGGTTTGTCGGACTTCACCGTAAGATGCCAACGTCCCTCTAATATGCTTGTCATAACCAAATTTGAGCCGTGTAGGAAAGCACCTTCTTTGTACTCACCATGTTCATCCCGGCAGATGGCCGGACGTTCGTAGGTAGCGTTCAGCTCTGCAATCAATTCATCGTTTAATCGTTTTCGTTTCAATGGGACCGGGACTGTAATTGCAGGATTCAGCTTTTGCACGTACGGCTTCTTTTCCGTTTCCGAGTTATTGAGAAGTTCTGATAACCTGGTTTCTTTTACTTGTCCTTCTTTAAGGAGCATTGAATTTTTCTCTATGTCTTGCATAATCGTAATTTTAATGGTTTATAATCAATATCTAAATTTGGTAAAGTGGATGATCGGCAGCGGTTCAACAAACGACATACCAGTAAACCATGCTTTCCAATCTTCAACAGTCAGCCCGTCATTCTCCGCTATTTGTTTCATAGTAAGCATTGGCATTGGTTTTCCGTCAATACAATAAACGGCACGTTCTATCCCGTCATCGGCATCGGTATATTCCCTAACACTCAATGTTTGTAGTCCTACACCATCATCTTTGCCGAGACGAAATAGTTCTACCTGAACATTCCCTTTTTCATAGGGCCTACCTTTCCACTGTCGAACAGAGATAACAGCTTTACCTTCCTGCACTTTCTTCATTATTCCCGACCAACGTTCCATATTGGTACGAATAGTATGTATCTTCATTATTCCGGAAACAGAAGGACAATAGCAAGTTTTACAGTCACCACCGCAGGTAGTACATTCTTCTGCTTGCTCTTGCGCCTTCAACGCCAGCTCTAACTTTTCTTTAAATCCGGTTTGTTCTCCGGCTTTCGGATGCTCTTTAGGAAACTCCTTCGAAAGCATCAATACATAAACTTTGGTTTGTTCTTTTCTCATGATTACTATTTGTTATTTATTTCTACCATGTAGTTCTGAATATGATTTCCATCCCCGTTCGGTAAACTGTTTAGAATAGACTTCTCCGCGCGGCATTATTGGTTGCCAATTCCCATCACAAAACAAACGATAATGATACACTTCTGCCTGCTTACCCTGTTTACTATATGGAGGTTCACACCACAATAAACGACGATTATTCCCGAAGAACTTTTCCAGAATGTGTTCTAACTTCCTAATATCTCGCCCACCCGGAAAGGAGATAGACAAATGATAACAACGTTCGTAGTCTGGATTCTTCCACCATCCAGATGTATGATATCCAACATCACGAGTAAGAATGATAATACAATCATATCGCTCTACAAACCACCGGCAGCTTTCAAGATAATCAGTATGCGCAGACCCGTCAAATGTTCCGCTTTTAGCAACTTTTGCTATACGAGGGAAGATATCAGCATCAGTAGCATTAAAAGATATCCTCTTCATCTTCCCCCTCCTTTCGGTAAGTTGAATATGTGATCTGAACATTCCTACAACAAATCATCGTCTTACCACATTTCGGGCAATCATGTTCCAATTCTTCGCCATCACTACCACTAAATTCCCAAGAATTATTGTCCTTGTGTCCGCAATAGGGACAAACTATCTGATTTTCATACTCTGTATTTTCCATGATTAGAAAAGTTTTGGCTGTTGTTGTTCCGCAACTATCTTATTCGCTCTCTCGATCTCATCGTCTATCTCTTTCTCCACCTGTTTACATTGTCTCAAAATGGAAGACGAACGAGTTTTAAAGTATTCCTTTTGAAGTTTCCGCATATAGGAAACCTTATCAAAAAACTGTTTTTTATCCATATATCCTGTTCATATTAAAATTTCTATTAAATTTCCATTCTCACTAAATCTGCAATGGCAAAAAGCTACTGCATTTTTCTTTCGCTTTCCTTGTACATGAAACTGCTTTTCAAATGCAGGACACCATTCCGAATACAAAGATTCATCAAACGGCAATACACCACAAGGAAATAAATTTCGTATCTGTTGAATTATGTCTGGTCTATGGCTTCTAAAATTGAGAGCAAGATCTTCTTTTCTGGTACGGATGTATATCCACCAACCGCCAAATATCCAAGAAGTATTATAGAATACCCAGATACATCCCGGTACAATCTTTTCACACCTGCGCTTCCGGTAGATATGGTTATTTTGCTTTTCTTTCTTCCGAGCAAATATCTCTTTGTAGGTATATTCCTTCCAATCTTCCCATGGATAATCCTTGTACAAGTAAGCTATATGGCGGGGAAGGTCAATTCCCCACCAAGATTTAGCTCCACCTCGTGACATAATGGTACACATAATCAATCTCCCTTTAACTTTGCAATCATAGCATTTGCATATTCAACAGACCATTCAGACACGTGTTCTGCATCAGCCGAGCGTATTACATGATCATTAGAGTTTGCACATAATCCTATCATTGCAGCCTTCGCCAATTCGTACCGTCGCTGTTCCCAATTAACACCTGAATGAATATTACCATTAAAATCTTTTGGAAACAGAAAATCATTAGCATACACAACCTTACAAAATCCTTTAGAATCAATGACATTCATTTGACCGAGTTCAATATTTGAAACTACAGTTACTACTTCATTAGTTTTTAAGTTTATTGCTTTCATTTTTTAGCCATAGGTTTATTGAAATATTCAATTAGTTCTATCAAGGATGCTTTGTGCCACAATGCCGGTCCTCTAAACCAATTATTCCTACTTGGAGTTTCGCACAACACGAACATAGGCTCTTTGTTATACACAAACCACTGCATATAATCAGTATCATTGCGGATAGCTGCAATAGCGAGAAATAAACCTTCATTCTCTCCACAATCAATATAACCACCACAATTAGCCAATGAATCAGAACACGCAAAAGCGGTTAATTCATATCCGAACACCTTTATATTATCCCCCCATGAATTTAGTTCCTCATCCAGAAGAAAGGGACGTACACCAATCTTTTTCAGACGATCCCTAAGTTCCGGTGTATTCTTACGTATGAAGCATGGCGTTGTAAAACCGGCAACCTTACTACCCTTTTTGGGAACTGGTTTCATCAACTCATCTTCGAACTTTTGCAAAATAGCTCCGGCATAATTAGTTCCACCGATAATGAAATAACCTTCGGTTACAGTGGAAAAAGCTCGGATAGCCTTATCCTTGAAATGTTGAAGTTCGGTATTTAACTTCTCTATTTCCACATTTTTTTCATACTCGGCAGCTTCAACGGCAGCTTCCGCATTATCCATGCAAACATGACCACCGTCAAATGACCGTGCAAGTATGTTTTGTGCTTTTTTTGATTCCATACTTTAACTCCTTTCTATTCAGCTATAAATTAAATTCTATATTTGTCGAATAACTTTTTAAGTTCTTCCTCAAATTCAGTTTCTTGTTCTCTGGATATATAAATCAGAGTTTTGTCATTAACCTTGATTTTTGCTTCATATTCATCTACTTCCTCCAAAACGAATTCAACACCAATATTTTCATAAATTGTTCTTGCCATATTCTTGTTCCTTTCTCTATTGAAGTGCATTAATATAACTACGCCCAGCGTCAGTTGGGCGATAAACAACATCACCGAATGGTCCGGCCGTTTTTTCCAATAAACCGTTTTTTACCATTTCTTCTAAATCGTCGGAGGGCTTACTATAACCACCCCATCCTTTTTTGCAGATATTCCCTAAATGAATAAGCTGCATCTTACTTAACTTTATATCCATTTGATTCATTGTTAATTAGTTTTACGCTAATTCATAAATTCTAATTCACAAAACAATCCACATTCCGGCATTATTTCAGTAGGGAAATCGCCACGGTCAGGAGAAAGCTCGTCAAGAAATAAAGCCTTTGTTTCATTACCGATTCTTTCTTTCAGGCAAGAATGCCCGATTACACGTTCCAATTTTGCCATACGTTCAAAATCTTCCGGGAAATCAATACGAATCTTATTCCAGTAACCCATTCCGCCACGGATGCAACCGATGCAGTTGTTATTGTGATATCCCATCTTATACATTCGAGGTAGTTCTATTCCTTCTTTTGCAAGTAAGCAGGCACAATTAGCCTTTGATAGTTGATTGTCGATTAATGGGAACAATGGCTTCATGTTCGGGTATTGCTCAATCATTCGTTGCGCCCGATTGGTTTCTGATATATCAAATCCCCATACTTGACCATCCCAATATTTCAATTCATCTTCGATTTGGTATCGAAGCCGTTTTTTAAGTTCGAAGGTACACGGATAGTAATTGTGCTTACTGATTAGCCCTTTCTTTTCAATCACATCGAAATGGTTGGTATATTCCTTGCTCCGGACAATGTTTATTTTTTGCCCAAACCATTGCTCACAATCATGAAGGAAGCGTAGACTATCTTCTTCCTGTGAGCCAGTGTCTGTATAGTATAGGACTACATCTTTGTACGTCTGTAAAGCTATTTTGCAAGCGACAGCCGATGTTATACCACAACTGAACCATGCTATTATTATTTGACTCATTTCTTTATCATTTTATGTTAATCTATCCAAGGCATCCAATGGGTTATATCTTCACTTTTGAAACAAGACCATTGCCAACCTTTTTTATTAGTTTCATTTATATAAATGCGTCTTCCTTTTCCGATACACCCATTTTTATAGAGTACAATCACGTTTTTTGTGTGAGAATAAACAGTATGAGAATCAACGGCATGTCCTTCTTCGGGCATTTTATCATTCACGCTTACCCATGCCATTTGTTTTGATTGCCACTTTGCCCCTTCCTCAAAAGCATTTCTCATATCAAGATCATCATAGGGGTAGCAAAGTCCCCCTTTAAAATTTGCAATACGACATTTCTCTGCAAATTCCATTGCTGCCTGTTCAATTATTTGTTCCATTTATGATTGATTTTTGATTGTTGATTCATAATCCCATCCATCCACTCAATAGCCTCTTTAATCGAAGCCACATGCTTGAATTCCTTTGTTATACAGAATTGCATATATTCACAGCATATCTTTTCTTCATCATCGAAATAGATATTATATGCTCCAAAGTCATTAGCTCCAGTACATGAAATTCCAAGTTCCAGAGCCTTTTGTACATTTTCGACATCACAGGACATATAAGCGTGAAGAACACCGCTTACTCCTTTACATCCTTCCAACCTTACCAATGGTTCCATTTTTTAATTATTTAGATTGATACGCCTTCTCGGTCATTTGACAAAGCATATCAACCGTGTTTGTACTTAGTGGAGCACTTGATGTAATATGCTGCACTCCATTCTTTCTTAATCTCTCATCCGAGCCTATGAATTCAAATCGTTTTTTGTGAGTAGCAACTCCAAGCCGCGCAGCTCTTCCGATCTGATTAGAAGCAATACCGGTATCTGCAGAACACGTTTTCAAACTATCATACTCCTTACCTGTAGTAATACATCGCACTGGCTTCTCCATTCTCGGCTTTGCAAAATTCTTTTTGCCTTCCTGTATCATTTGCAAAGCACGCTTTCTGGCAAGTTCCCGGCGCTTCTGTTTCTTTTCCTCCGAGCATCTATCCCAACCATTCCCGAACTTGTGCCCTTTCTTGAAATGGTACGTCAATCTGTCTCGGTTAGGGTCAAGTGTGTATTTCAGTTTATCAAACTCTCCACGTAGGTAGATTTCGCGAAACTCTTCCTCATACCACCACCGAAGCCCACGGCAGATAGTTCCTCGTTTACAACTGTCAGTGATACTGTGTCGGTCCATTCCGTATTTATCAACAGCATCTTTGATAAATTCAAAGTAGCCTGCAATGGAACCGTCCGGATTGACTGCGACAACAGAATGCTTCCGACCTGGATGTTTATAACCTTTTGTTCCCATTATCTGACTAATTAAATTTTTCCAAAAGAAGATTTGATAATTTCTCCCGTATGTCTCGCATAGGTGTATGATCTAACGGACCGAAAGGAGAAGGAATAATAAAACCCGTTTTCGGCAATCGGTTGCAAATAGAGTACTCTACGGAAGGGGAATCATGTTCGAACGAATCTTTGAACATCGTTTTCAATTCCGGAATAAACTCATCCTTTACTCGGAAAAAGCATTGATTCTCATGTGAACCAAGAGTACCATCTGCATAACGGATAAGAACTAAATCACTACCAAACTCTCCTGCTTCCAACCGTACTTGTACAATTCGTCCAACGTACATCAAAGGATTAATCGTACCGACTTGTATTCCAGTAGAAACAAACGTTCCAAAGTCAATTACAGACCACTTGTGAATAATATCACCGTGGTTATTGATAATTTCATTGAAAATTTGCTTTTTCATGCTGCAATCTTTTTAAATTCAAACAATTTCTTACTTAATGCCTCGCAGAGAACACGAGCCATATTCACCTCTACAGCATTTCCGATATATTTTTTCTTATCGGCTTGCGTACCAACGAGAACATAATCTTCCGGAAATCCCATTATTTTTTTCAGTTCCGGAATTTTCAACATCCGCATCTTTATATCAACGATCTGATATAATACCATGAAATTTATAATCTTCCATAGTGGAGGACAGAGAGCATCTATGTCTTTAAAAATATAAACCGGGCGTTTCTGAATGACTTCTGAAATCCAACCATAGTAATCATGAAAGGCATACACACCATGTTCCGTAGATATGAAATAAGGCGGTGTCTTATCCATCCGAGCAATTAATGTGAAACAGGGATTTTCTATCGAACTACCTGCACTTTGGTATTGTGGATTCATCAAATAGTGATGCTTCCGGTTAGCTGTGATAGTTTGCGCAGGCTGTTCTAAGCTACTTCCTATGTTATTGAAATTTGTGTTCATCAGCCACGGAGTAACTAAAGCATATTTCGGATTAGAGGTAATACATCCCAGAGGTTGATTAGCAGATGCAGGCTTACTCTGTCCATACTGCTGATCTATGAATATAGGAGCAACAATACGCTGTTTAGGGACTGTTGTAACTGCCGGACAAGGTTCATTTAAGCTACCATGTTGCCCACCTGCTGAATAATAGTTCATGAAAAACGGAGATATAAGCGAAAGTCTATCCTTTGTTAGAATAGTAGGACTTGGAGCATTAATATCCTTGGCGGAATCCTTAAAATTATAGGAGCAAAGGAATTGTGGTTGAACGCAATTAAATCGATCTTTCGTTGATACCGTCGGACAAGGTCTATTAACCGAACTTGTATTATCTCCATTACTGTAATAAGCTGCAAGAAAAGCAGAGGTTACAAGTGAATGGTTATCGACGCACTTTATTGTATGTGCAGGTCCCGTTATTGGAATATTCTTACTATTCGGGTCTCCACTAAAATATTTACTCAAAAACTGAACGTTGGCTATCCCTAACCTATTTTGGCAACTAACCACCGGACAAGGTTCATCAATACCAGGAGCATTATATCCACCGTTACGGCTCATCGAATTCCATTTTATCATAAACGAATCCTTTCCTCCTGCAACAAATTTCACGAGTCCGGCAAATATACGTTCAAGCGTTTTGTCTGCTAACGGTTTTTTACGGTTGAAAATGGATTCACCCTCATCCTGCAAGTCCAGAACATCTTTCACCGGACGCCATTTTTCCAGATTACAAAACATATCTCTTTTTCCATCTTTGCAGTGGGAAGGTTCCGGCCATGTAATCGGAAGACCTTTTGCTGCAAATTGCCCGAAGAACCTACGTCTGGAAGTAAATGCACCATAATCGGCAGCATTAAGTATTTTATGTTCAAACTCATATCCGTAACTCTTAACATTACGTTTCCAACGTTCGTACAAACGTCCTTTATCCTTGGAAATAGGTTTACCGTTAGCATCCATATCTCCCCACGACATAAACTCTTCGACATTTTCGATCTGGATATAGGAAGGATTCAAAGCCTCAATATACCGGAATAAGTGTTCTGCCAACGTCCGACTGTCCGCATCTCTGGGAAGTCCCCCCTTTGCTTTACTAAAATTAGTGCATTCCAAAGAAGCCCATAACACCAGGTGGGCATCTGGATAGATTTGCTTCATTCGGTTTACATGTGCAACCAAAGGAGAAAGTTCAAGCGTTCGAATATCCTCGGTGAAGTGTAATGCATCCGGGTGGTTAGCTGCGTGGCTCGCTATGGCATTTTTATCATGGTTCACACATGCAACTACCTTTGCACACTGTTCGTCATTTACACGAGCTAATTCTACTCCTGTCGAAGTTCCTCCGGCTCCACAGAACAAATCAACATACAGCAAGTTAATCATTCCTCACCTCCTTTCGAAAGAAAAGCATTCCAACGTCTGGTTATCTCGTAGCCCAGTTTCGCTGTGTCCTCATACGTTTTTTCAGCATCAATCAAACGATTCGTATTGGATAGCTTGACTGTAGCAATAGGATAATTCCAACCATCTTTCAAACAGATTTCAACCTCCTTGTATTTGTAGGAAGGAATACAAACCATAGGAAGTTCCGAGTTTAAAGTACCAGAACAACAAGAAAAGACGGGTGCATAAACTTGCTTCTCCGTTTTCCCCATCATTGCAAGATGGAAATTCATTAAAGCCTCTTGGAATTGCTTCCCATCTACTTGGCTAACATCCTCCGGCAGCTCACAATCGGGCAAAAACCGGGTAATAAGCTCTTTTGAGCTTTTTGGTAAATCAATCTTTGTCATAACAATGTTGCGTTAAATTTTTATCTTCTCGATTCTCCAGACAAATGAATCAGATTGTAATATTTGAACCTGTCATTTATTCTACCAAAATCATCATTAAAATAATCTTTCAGCAGTTGGGCTGACAAGTTAGTTGTCAAGTGACAATACTTGTCATAAAACTGCCATATCTCGGAACGGGCGAAAAGGAATTCACTACATAAATCCTTCGTGCCAGTTCCATAAAAGCTCGTTAAATCCAAGCCGATATCATTCAAGCAAATATTTATCGGTGAATATTGAAAAGCCTTTGACTCATCCTCATTGTAGGTGTACTTATCCAGATTATTGTGTATCGTGTAATAGTTCACCATTTGCCCAACAGACAAGTTTAAAAACTGCATAGGGCTATTTATCCTCCTTAGATACATCGAAAAGGCCTGCATCAAAACTGTTTTTCCTGCACCAACATCACCACAAAGTGCAATATTCTTGTGTAACTTGTAACCTTTATCTGGATAAACACTTTCAGCAGATCGACACCGGTTAAAATAATGAATCAGAAAACGGATAACCTGCTCGTTACTTTCATCAACGATAAACGGTCGGTTTTCACGCGCCAAAACTCGCATTCCTGCATCACAGAGACAAGCAAGATGTTTTTTATACACATCATCTGGGATATAATTAAAAAACTTCGTTGTAGTTAGGCTTTGTCCCATTGCTTGAGCCTCCACCATCGCTTGCCCGATTTGTTTTTCCGGATATTCGTTCTTTCTCATCTTTCCACTCTTTTAGACCTGTATATTTCCACCAATAGACAAACCGTCGTTTCGCATCGGGCAATGTCAGTATCGACTTTTCTTCACCAATAGACTGTATCCACGAAAGAAACTTATCAATCTGTTCCGGTATCATCGGCAGGAACTCAACACTCAGACCGGATTGTCGGCAAGCATTTTCTTTCCAAAGTTCATCTTTCAAAAGAGAATCCTTAACCACCTCGATTTTAATGAAGGGCTCTCTCCCATTTTCCCCCTCGGGGGGATTATAGGGGGGAGTTATTATATTATTTATATTATTAATATTATTAGATTTGTCCCTTCGTTGTCCCGTCACTGTCCCGTCACTGTCCCGACTTTGTCCCGTTTGCTGTCCCGATGGTTGTCCCGACTTTTGAGAATTATTTTCGTATTCTCCTGTATCACAACCTTTTTCACCGGAAAAAGCTGTCCCGTTTACTGTCCCTTCTACTGTCCCGTTTGCTGTCCCGCATTTTTCCGAAATATCAGCAGAACCCGGTTTTCCACTGTCCCGACTTTGTCCCGGTTCTTGTCCCTTTACTTCTGAAACAAAATTATATTCTCCATATTTACAGATAGTTATAACGGTTTGATTTGTCCCGTCTGCTGTCCTTTTACTTATCATGCCTTCCGAGATGAGCATATTAATGAAATTATCCACCCTATTTTTGGACCAACCCCACAATTTGGCTAAGTGCCGCAATGATGCGGGGTATTCTCCACGATGGACTTCTACCATTTTACCTTTTATCAGTATCTTGGTCGAATTCGCCTCAAACCGTGCTAATCTCAATAAGTCGATCCACGCTTCGGCACAACTGAATTCTCGCTGTTCGCGCCATAATGGGTGCTCAAATAGCTTTCTACTTAGCGGTAAAAATCCTTCTTTCATCTCTCGTTGTGATAAGATTATTACTCTACCTGTTTTTTCTTAGCACGGGTAACCCAAACCTGTTCGTCTGTATCTGCATCAATAAATGATTCTTTCCAAGTTGTATAATTCTCATCTATGTAGTCCATACGGAGACTCAGACATCCAAGATACCAGGCAGCTATATTGCTATAATTTTCAGAATTACCAGCCCCTTTGATTAATTCCAACGTTGTATCACGCAGTTTATCGATATCAAAACAGCTTCCTTTTGCCACTGCTTCAATAAGCGCCGTAGTTCGCTTCCTTATATTAATAGCCTTGCCATCATTCCGGCAGATATCCTCTACATACTTCTTGCATTCGATAAGAACCTTCTCCTTTACAGCTTCCTTCTTTATTGTCTTTTCATACAGATAGCATGAAGGAGAAATATCACTGTGAGCATTCACTATGTCAGCAATGGCCCCGTCGGAAGAATAGTAATAAACATCCATTATCTGTGTCTCTTGGATGCTAACAATAATCCAGTCTCCCATAGAGTCTTTGTTGAAATCTTCCATAATGCGCTGTGCCCGGTCTGTATCAGAAGCACGCACCAGATACTTGTAATTGTTCCTTTTCTCATCACCGGAATCCTCGTCTATGACAACGAATGCTTGAACAACCTTGTAGTATCTGTCGTCAGCTTCCGTAGCATCCCTTTCTATGATAGAATCAATGCTAAAACGTGCGATATCATCTATGTACAAAGTACTACCTTCTCGAACGAAAGGAGTCAGTTCTTTGGTTATTCGTTCCTCGGCTTCTCCCCAGAGGATTGCATCAACCAAATAAACTTCGCTGACTTTTTTCTCCTTTCCGTTTTCCATTGACTTACTGTAGTGTGTTCTACACTGAAACCATGATTGCATCATACTTCTTCCTCCTTTAATTCTTGTTTAATAGCTTCTTTTAGAGCAGGTAATATCTTAGCTGCAAACCTCTCGCAGCATCCTCTCATACCCTTATTACTACACTGATAAGCGACACCTTGGTACATTTTTCTTCCAAAGTAATCTACATCAATACTCAATATGAATTCTCTAATTTCCATGGGCGTGGACCAAGAGAAATTAAAGTTCCCCCAATCAGTAAGAGAGTAGAACTCTTTATTATCAGTAAGAATTACCTCACCTAACCAACCATCTTTTTCTGTTTTCAAAGTATATCGGTGAATTGTTTCTTTTGCCATAATCAATCAATTTTTGATAGTTTCTTCACTATATTTTTCACTAATCTAACTGCATTTTGTACCCGGGTGCTTTTGCCTACCAAATCAACATTCTCAATCAGAATAGGCAGTAACCGGAGCAGGTCTTTCACTATGTAATCTGGTACTGTTTTCATTTTCTTTCCAATTTTTGTCTGGTTCCGGTAGTTCCATCCCCAAGTACTCACTTGCATATTCTCTTAACTTATCCACGTAGGTATTAAAAGTTACGGTATCCATATCAGCAGTAGAGGAAGGAATACAAACGATTTCTCCTGTGTCTTTATTGACTATTTGCTCCGATGTAAATTGCCCCTTGAAAAATTCATGAATTTGTTCTATGGTTGCGAACTCCCAACCGACATTAATCATTCCTTTTAAAAGAAGAGGATAAGCACATCCCCATAAATAGCCGTTTTGTTTGTTAGAACGCTGCTTACGGACTTTCTTAATGCTTATGACATAAATACCATTCGCCAACAGAGAAAAAGCCAATAACAGAGCCTTACTGTCGAATAACCCGTTTATCTTTTCAAACCTTAGTGTCATTAGTACGGTACTTTACTTAAATTAATAGCCAATCCTTTATTAGCTGCAAATACTTGTTTACCTGTCAGCCTTACAACCTCATCAACAAACCTTTTCTCATTTGAATTGCCATCGGATAGATGGATTAGGACAATGTTCTGGGTATCGGTCAAATCATTTGCAGATAACAACCCTTTGGTAGTCTCAATCTCCATGTGAGACTTCAATAACCGGGGGCGCATAGACGGTGGTGTCCGGCCATCTGCAATATTCTTATCAAGAATATCATCCGCATAGTTTGCTTCAATAAGCCAGTGGTTCACTTTATCAAAAGTGTACTCGCAATAGAAAGTATCAGTAAGGAAAACAAGTCTTCCCATTTCCGGGTGATCGACCTGGTAACCGAAAGCCGGAACGTCATGCTGTACACCGAAAGGAATAATCTTGAAATTGCCAACCTTATAGCCACGCCCCGGCTGTACAACCTTTGCGAATGGTGGCATAACAGAGAATCCTTTGCTTCTGCAAACAGCTTCTGGTGAAAGTACCGAAAATCCTATCTTTAGATACTCTGTGTAAAATCCTGCATGGTCGTTATGCTCATGGCTTACCAGACATCCGACAATCTTACTGATATTATAGTTCAGAGCCTTCTTGACATTGACAAGTTTAATCCCTGCCTCTATTATCAGAGCTTCATCCTTATTTTCAAGGATATAGCAATTGCCGAGACTATTACTTCCTAATACTTTCAGTTTCATTTTCTACTCTCTTAGCTTTATAAAGTTGGGTATATTTCAGTTTCGCAAGAGGCCATTGTAAGAAGAAAGCGGCAGGCCTCACGAATTCGTGAGGCACTAAACCAGCAATCCAAATTACCGGTTGCTTTCTTTCAGACAAATCAAACAGCTCATTGAAATCGGTAATTCTACCGTTCCTCACATATTTACTCTTACTCATGATTAATATGGAGGTTTATCATCCACTGCATTCGCTTGCTGCGTAGTAGAAGGCGCAGGGGAAGGTTGCTGTGCCGGAGCAGCAGGTTTTACTTCCTCAAAATTAGCATCTTCAACATCACCCAAATGTTTCTTGTTAGCGGCTCCTTCTATCTGTGCAGCCCGTTGTCCGGCAGTGGTATCGACTTCCGTATCATCCGGTTCATCAAACAATGCCGAATCATCAGACATACCAATTAATAGCTTACAAGCACGTCCGATAACGGTTTTCTTAGCCATTTCATCACCGAAGTTCTTATGTGCAGGAGAGCCGCCCTTAGTTGCACCCTGCATCCATGCCTGCTTAATCTGGGTGATATTCATTATTTCAACGATAACACGTCCATCATCTGTGACAAGAATAGCATAAGCACCTTTGACCTTGTTTGCATCCAGAGTTTCCAATGTCTGTTCATGCTTGACAATCTTTTTGAGTCCGGTTTGAGGGTCCACAGAAAAGATAAATCCGTCCCCTTCATATACACAGTTGGCAACTGCCGTTAATACACCGCCTACACGTTTGGCAATGGCAAGCGTTCCAAGATAGCTACGCTGCAATGTTAGTTTGTTGCCATATACAATAAAATAGCACTGCTTTTTCATCGGAGAAAGCCCCTGAACAACCATATCAAGCAAAGCATTAGCAATGCTTTCTTTGGTGCATACGACCAATGCCGGTCTGTCGCTTCGGTCCTTTGTCTCTTGAAGGATGAGCCATGCCGATTTTAAGGCGTTAGCTGCTGAATAGTTAGCCGGAAGTTTGAGTTCTCCGGTTTCCTCAAACTTCGTAATCTTAGCTAAAACGCTATCAACTACATCTTTCTGAACAACCGGAACATTCTGTTGCGGTTGTTGTGCCGGAGCCGGTTGAGCTCCACTTTTGTTGTCAAACATACCACCTGTTTGACCTTGATTTGTTTCTGCCATAATCTGTTACGTTAAATGGTTATTATTGAATAGTTAATTTTGCGCCTCTCTCAACAAAGAGGTTTATTATTTGCGACCTACAAGGAATAAGATTGCAAACGCTCTCCCGGTTATCTAACCATATAGGAGCCGTTACCCCCTTTGCTCGGCAAATGGCATTGATGATATCGATACCGGCATTCATTTTGGCAGCCGTGTTCAGATCGGAATAAGGAGTACCTTCTACCATGCATTCGCAGGTATCAAACTCTGTTCCGTCTACCTGCGTATCGAACATCCGGAACTGAACATAGGAAAATGCTGAATTGATACGCTTCTCTACCAGAGACACCTTCGATTTCATAAAATCAAGAATCGATGCTTCGATCTGTTCGTAATCTGCAATCTGTTGCTGCATGTTCGTTAGTTGAGACTGCAGTTCATTGATACGCTTTTGGGCACGTTCAATCTGCTCACGTTTGGATAATCTTTCTTTGAGAGCATATATATCGGATTGAAGAGCCTTTTTAGCGTTGATGTGTTCTGATACATCGGCAGGAGTATAATCTGTCTTTAAAGAGCCTTCTAACGTTTCTACTTCCTTTTTTAAAGCAATATACTTTTCATTCCGTTCTAACGCCTCAATAACATCTACTGTCTTCGGCTCTGAATTATGCAACTGCTGTTTCTCACTTTCTAAAATTGAAAGCAAATTCTTCTTTTCTCCAATAGTTTGTTCTACAGTTTGAATCTGTTTTTGCAGATTCTCAATCTTAGCTTTGATTGTAGTTCCTTTCTGAACATTTGCTTTTAAACGATTAGATTTATTAGTCTGGAATGCATCTTGCATTTCACTTAATTTGCTTGCATAATCCTCACCCTCAAATATCCTTTTACAGGTAGGGCAAACAAGAGCGGAGTTATCCACTTCGAATGTTTCAGAATTGATAGCCTTATATTCTTGAAGTAAAATTCCTCTCTGTGAATTATACTCTTCCAAGGAATTATTTAATGTTGGTAGTCTATCTTCCAAAGAACGGATATCCGTTTTGAGATTGGATATTTCACTTTCCTTTGCTGACAAATCAGAGTACCATTTATCATGTTCGGTATTGGCAACCTTTTTGATCTGGCGCTTAACCTCTTCCATGCGCTCATACTTATCATCTATCTGTTGACGAACACCACGCCTACGGTCTGCTTCTTCTTCATCAGCTTTTGACCTGTCAGCGATCAGGGAATCAATGTTCTTAATCTCATTTTCCTTCTCTTCAATATCAGAAGACAAGGCTACCCAATCCTCTTCCTCTGGCATATTCCGATTATTTTCCTCTATACGACCAGGGATGTCTGCTACCTCTCCCTTAGTTTTGTTCTTCTGGGAAACAATCTGCTTCTTATACTCGTCAAGAGTTTTTCCAGAATTAAGAGCATTAATAAGCGGAGCATATAAATCCTTGTTTCCTATTGTTATTAACTCATCGAATACATCTGTGTTAGTAATGTCACCACCGACAATCTCAAATAACATCCTACGTTGTTCCTGCATTTTCAGAGAAGGGAAATAGGCAGGATTAGTTATCTGCCGGAAAAGTTGTTCCGGGCAAATTGCAGAAACCTTTGCATCGTATTCACGTTTTCCGTATGGAACATCATCTACGAAGTAATCAACACTATGTCCGTCCATCACTTCTTTAGCGGTTCCGCGCTTCTTAACCCAATTCTCCTTATAGCAACGACGGAAAACAGTTTCCACACCATCGACAGAGATAACCACGACAACTTCATGTTCCAATTTGGGAAGAGCCTTACCATTAGCATCAAGCGTCTTAATGTTGAAGTCTGCTCTGTTCTGGCTGTCTTTTCCGAACAAAGTCCATAAGAAAGCGTCCATCATGGTTGTTTTACCCGTAGCATTGTCACCGAATATGTTGGTAACTTCCGGGTCGAAATTAACTTCTAAAGAGCGTATGCCTTTAAAATTAGTGAGAAGCATTCTCACAACTCTAATGTCTTTTGTCATAATCTTGTTGCGTTAATTGATTACAGGTGTGTTTTACGGTAACTCTTAGGCGTGATACCTACATTTTTGTAGAAAGCTGCATAGAAAGACTGGCGATTAGCAAAACCGACCATGTCGCTAATTTCCTCAATATTCTTATCGGCATACCTTTTGTCCTTTAATAAATTGAGAGCGTCCTTAATCCTGTATTCATTAACCAGGCAGCAGTAGTTCATTCCGAAACGAGAGTTGATCACAGCAGACAAATAACGAGTATTGGTCTGCAACTCTTTCGCCAATTTCTTAGCAGAGTAATCCGGGTCCTTATACTTCTTTTGAGCAACGACAATTTTCAAAATCTTATCGTACAACTCATCTGCCAATGTTGGTCTGATCAATGACCGATAGGCAGCATTCTTTTCTTTCTTCTCCCTCAAATTATAGGGACGTTTTTTTGAAATTTCTTCTGTACTCATAATCTTACATTTAAAAAGTTATTATATAATGCACGTTTATTAGTATTTCTTTCCGTGCATTTTATCCCGATAGTCGTTATACTGCATCTTCTGCTCAATATGCCACAGAAGATCTATCCCCTCATTTTCGCATTTCTCAAACAACCAAGAAATTACTGCACACATTCTATCTTCCAAATCAACCTTTTCGTAAAGCACGCGAACGACATCAAAGCAAAAAACTGTCATACTGTTGGCAATACACGATTTCTGAACCGGAACTGTCATGGGGTGCAAATACAACTTTCTCAATCCTGCCAAATCCAATAAGCGGATAGCTACATCTGCAAATTCATCTTCGACCGTATCTTTAATAAGTTCATCAAAAAGTACTTTAAACCAACTCTCATCCGAACACATGTGCTTACCTAACAGAGAGGCTTTGAAAGTACCAACATCCGCATGTTTTCCTTTTCTATCAGCCTCAATGGCTTCCGATAATTCACTGATAGCAAGCATCAAGAAATGCTCATCACTCAATTCTACATCATGAAATCCATGGGAACAAGCTATATTATATGCCCGTTCACTAAGTGATTCTAAATTAATCTGTTTCATATTTTAATATTATAATTGTGTACCGTCAAATATCCCATTCTTAACCGCATATTCCGCATTGTAAAGAGCTATCATTTCCTTCTTAGAATACATAAGCGGTGAATTATCCGATTTTCCCTTGCGTTGGGGATGAAGTCTTTTTTCTTTCACCATCTTCTTAACCCATGCTTCACCGTGGGTAAAACTCTCTCCATACCTTGTATCTCGTTCTTCGAAGAACTTATAGGCTTCACGTTGAGTTATCAAATCCATTTTAGGATGTAATAACTCTAGCATATTAGCAGCACCAAGTTCGGCTACGCCTGCCAAAAGATTTTTTATTAAATACTGTTGATCTACCATATTATCCTCCTTTCTTAGCAGAGTATTTCGCCTGATATATCAGAACCAAATCTCCGATCATCATCATAAAAGCAATTACCACTCTCCACAATTCGGTAGCATTTCCAAGTACACTAAGGGATACAAGCAATATCATAATTGCTACCGCCACCTCTCCCCCGGTAAGTTCTCTTTCTTGTACTTTCTTCTTTTCCATAATCAGCGTTGCGTTAAATGAATCAATGTTGCGTTAAAGAGCCGTCTTAAATAAACCTTTCTCGGCTGCGTACCTATTAAACTCTGCCATGGAGTGAACTCCTAATTTCCGGAAGCTGTTGCGACGATGATTGTTGATCGTGTGGGAAGAAAGAAACATCCTTTTGCCAACTTCTTCATCGGATAAACCTTCATAACATAAGCGCATTATTTCAAGCTGTCGGTCCGATAGTTTACTGTTGAATTGGGGCTGACAAATAACCTTGAACCCTGCACACTCACCTCGCATCGGACATCCAACGAATTCAAACTTAAAGTTCCAATTTTCGTCAATATCAATTTCGTTGTCATATAGACCGAAATTGCATTTAATAAACCTCCGCACTGCCAAGAAATCACGATAGTATCTATTTCCGTCGTATCTGGCATAAGCCTCACGTAATGCCTTGTAAGCCTCTGGATAGAATTCTTCAAGAACTTCCAAGAACCGTTGAATGAATTCTGTATCGGATTCTTTCAACTGCCGCTCCGGCATACCCATCTCTCGGATAGTTACCTCACCTTCCGGTGTCGTATAGAATTCAATCGGTCGCATATCTAATCCTCCGGAAATAATTCAGATGCAGAGACACCTAATTCCTTTTCAATCATAGCACGAGAAAGCGCATCCGGCTTCTGTGTTCCTGCTAACCAACAACGAACCGTCTTTGTAGATTTCATCGTTATGGCTGCAATGCGGTCCACAAAAGCCGATTTAGGAGCTTTCATTATCTTACGTTCTGGTAAGGAATCGTAGATACCACGAAAATCCCTTTGGCATCCGGATGCTATGGTTTCAGCTACGATCACTGAAATATCAGCACCCTTCAAATCTGGCAATGTCATATTTTCCATTTTACCTCCTATTAATTTGTCAATCACTCAATTTTGAACTATTTTTGTGTCGTTATAAAACTTATAACGGGACAAATATACCAATATTCGTATATATACTAATATATTC
>ENA-OYZD01000210-OYZD01000210.1-human-gut-metagenome-genome-assembly--contig:-NODE-210-length-32948-cov-7.502235_pt1 | contig 32948 bp, 33 predicted proteins | sample MGYA00244073_ERZ653470 | MGnify/ENA primary metagenome ERZ653470 (study PRJEB26926, sample SAMN06164895) | human gut metagenome | biome: ENVO:00009003; feature: ENVO:2100002; material: ENVO:00002003... | reverse complement strand
GGTGGTGGTAGCATGATGTGGATTCTTCTGATTGCCATGTTTGCTATCATGTATTTTTTCATGATTCGTCCACAAAACAAAAAGCAAAAAGAAATTGCAAACTTCCGCAAATCGCTTCAGGTAAACCAAAAGGTGATTACTGCCGGTGGTATTCATGGTGTTATCAAAGAGATTAATGATAATGATATAGTACTTGAAATCGCTTCTAATGTTAGGATTAGAATTGATAAGAATTCTATATTTGCAGCAGCTGCAGATGCTAACAGCAATCAGGCTGCTAAATAAATTTGAATAGTGAGCCTATGATTGATCGTAGGAACATAAAACGCATATATTTAAAAACAGCGAGAAAAATTAAGGACTTTCTGCTCAGTGATAAGAGCAGAGAGTTCTTAATTTTTTTATTTTTCTTCTTCATTGCCAGTGGTTTCTGGCTGCTTCAGACATTAAATAATGATTATGAAACGGAATTCTCCATTCCGGTACGTTTGAAAGGAGTTCCTAATAATATTGTTATAACTTCTGAACCTCCTTCCGAACTGCATATTCGGGTGAAAGATAAAGGTACGGTGTTACTCAACTATATGCTTGGAAAGAGCTTTTTCCCTATTACTTTGGATTTTTCTGACTATAAAGGGAAGGATAACCATGTGCGTATTTATTCTTCGCAGTTTGAGAAAAGATTGCTCAACCAGTTGAACGTATCTACAAAATTGCTTTCCGTGAAACCCGATACGTTAGAGTATATCTATTCTACCGGAGACTCCAAATTAGTTCCGGTGAAGTTACAGGGAACAGTGAGTGCCGGACGCCAGTATTATATTTCCGATACAATTTGTACGCCTGATTCTGTATTAGCCTACGCACCTGCAGGTGTACTGGATACAATAACCATTGCCTATACACAGAAGGTGAAATTTGAAGATGTCTCTGATACACTGAAGAGGCAAATTCCTTTGCTTGCCCAGAAGGGGGTTAAGTTTGTGCCGGCTTCTGTGGAGATGATTTTTCCTGTGGATATTTATACGGAGAAAACTGTGGAAGTTCCTTTGCGGGGTGTTAACTTTCCTGCAGGTAAAGTGTTGCGTGCATTTCCATCAAAAGTGAATGTTACTTTCCAGGTTGGTTTGAGTCATTTCCGCCAAATAACAGCAAGTGATTTTCATATCAATGTTTCTTATGAAGAACTTCTGAAATTAGGTTCGGATAAGTATACGGTGAAATTAAGATCAGTGCCGAAAGGCGTAAACCAGATACGTATCAGTCCGGAACAGGTAGATTTCCTAATTGAGCAAGTATCTCCTGATTATGGCAATTAAGATAGGTATAACTGGTGGAATCGGTAGTGGAAAAAGTGTAGTTTCCCGACTATTGGAAGTGATGGGTGTCCCTGTTTATATCTCGGATATTGAATCCAAGCGCCTGACTGTTTCGGACTCTTTGATTCGCCGGGAACTGATATCTTTACTGGGAGAAGATATTTATACCGATGGAGAGTTGAATAAAACCTTGCTTGCTTCCTATATATTTGGTAACCCCGAACATATCCGTACTGTAAACGGTATTATTCATCCACGGGTGCGGGATGATTTTCATCAATGGGTAAAGCGATACGATGCATATCCGATAGTAGGGATGGAGTCTGCAATTCTGATTGAAGCCGGATTTGCAGGTGAAGTAGATGCCGTAATTATGGTATATGCACCCGAGGAAATCCGTATAACCCGTGCCATGCAGCGTGATACTGCTCCGCGGGAATTGGTGGAACGTCGTGTTCGTAGCCAGATGAGTGATGAAGATAAGCGTATCCAGACTGATTTTGTAATTGTAAACGACGGTGAAACTCCGTTAATTCCGCAGGTTTTAGAACTAATAACTTCTCTATCTAAAAATATTGCTTACCTTTGCCCACCGAAAAAATAAAATATTACTAATAAAAAATAGAACATACTATGTTGAAGACTATTTTGTCTATCTCCGGTAAACCGGGATTGTATAAGCTCATTTCACAAGGTAGAAATATGTTGATTGTAGAATCACTTACAGACAAGAAACGTTTCCCTGCTTATGGTAACGAGAAAATAATATCTTTGGGCGATATTGCCATGTATACGGATACGGACGATGTGCCTTTGAAAGATGTATTACTAGCCATGAAAAAGAAAGAAAACGGTGCAGCTGTAGTGATGGATCTGAAAAAAGCCACTGCTGATGACCTTCGCGCTTATTTGGGAGAGGTTCTGCCTACTTTCGATCGCGACCGTGTATATGTGACGGATATCAAAAAACTTATTTCCTGGTACAACCTGTTAGTTGCTTGCGGAATGACTGATTTCGAAGAGGCTGCAGAAGTTGAAGCTACTGAAGAAAAAACAGAAGAATAAATTTAAAAATAAGCTATTCTTTTCATAGAAAAGCGAATTATGCGGGACATCCCGGATAATTCGCTTTTTTTTATGCTGTAGTTTTAATTTTGATTACTTTTTTTATACCTTTGTTGCCATCCTGAAATGCAGGGTAGGTAGTGGCCTCCCTTTACAATAATTGAAGGATAATTATAGATAAAAGCGTTTAATATTATCTTGTACTTGAAATCTGGACAATTTCACGCTATTCAAGGATAATAGACAACAAACGTTCATGCTCTGTTGTATATGCACATGTATATATAGTTCGGAGCGTGGGTTGTTGTATATTATTTGAATAGTGGCAGTCCAGAGCCCCAGGTACAATAATAACAACAGTTCCCACGCTTTTTTATTATGAATTTACTGCCTTGAGGGGGAACTTGAGGTTGGCAATGATAAGATGGAAGAGCATAAGAGCGTAACAGTACAGGTAGATAAAACTGCTGGTAAGATATATGTAGGTGGAGTGTTGCCTAACGCTACGCTTTGTTTATACCATATCCGGGGAAAGGTGATTGATGTAAAGCAGGCGAAAGAGGAACAAATTTCTTTTGATTTGCCATGCGCAGGAGATTATGTGTTGGTTGTGACGCATCCCCTATCCACACCGGTCGTTAAGCAGCTCGCTATAAAATAAGAAAAGGCTGTCTTGTTAGTTCTGAAGTACATTTCATCCAGAAACAAGACAGCCTTTTTTATCTTCGTTTTTTTAGGTTTAATTTCTAAATGCCAATCTTTCACCGCTGGCATCTACTGTAATCGGTTTGCTACGGTCTACTTCCTGAGATAACAGTTTCTTCGACAAGTCATTCAGCAAGTAATGTTGGATAGCCCGTTTTACGGGACGAGCACCAAACTCCGGATCATATCCTACCTTCGTCAGGAATTCTATGGCTCCTTCCGTCAATATCAATTCCACGCCATTTTGGGCAAGCATCTTTTGTACACTTTTTATCTGGAGTACCACAATCTGCTTGATTTCGCTTTCAGTCAGCGGCAGGAACATGATTGTTTCATCGATACGGTTCAGGAATTCCGGGCGAATAGTTTTCTTCAACATATTCATCACTTCCTTCTTTGTTTCCTCGATTACCTGCTCCTTGTTGGTACCATTCAGCTTTTCCATCTGACTTTGGATATAAGCGCTACCCATGTTAGATGTCATGATAATGATGGTATTTTTGAAGTTTACCACACGTCCTTTGTTATCCGTCAGGCGTCCGTCGTCCAATACCTGAAGTAAGATATTGAATACATCCGGATGTGCTTTCTCTATTTCGTCGAACAGTACGACTGAATAGGGTTTACGGCGGATAGCTTCGGTCAACTGGCCACCTTCATCGTAACCTACATATCCCGGAGGCGCTCCGACCAGACGAGATACGCTATGCTTTTCCTGATATTCACTCATGTCAATACGCGTCATCATAGACTCGTCATCGAAGAGGAACTCGGCAAGAGCCTTGGCAAGTTCTGTCTTACCAACACCGGTAGTACCGAGGAAGATAAACGAACCAATCGGGCGTTTCGGATCTTGCAGACCGGCACGGCTACGGCGTACAGCATCAGCGACAGCTTCGATAGCTTCGTCCTGCCCAATCACACGCTGGTGGAGTTCATCTTCCAGATGCAACAATTTGTCTTTTTCACTTTGCAACATCTTGCTGACCGGAATACCTGTCCAACGGGATACAACATCTGCAATATCCTCAGCGTCTACTTCTTCCTTAATCATGGCTTTATCGCCTTGCATCATGTGAAGTTCTTTTTGAGTATCTTCGATTTCCTTGTTCAAAGCTTGTAGCTTACCGTAACGGATTTCGGCTACTTTGCCGTAGTCACCTTCACGTTCCGCCTTATCAGCTTCAAATTTAAGGTTTTCGATTTCAACCTTATTTTGTTGTATCTTGTTGACCAATGTCTTTTCACTTTGCCATTTTGCTTTGTGCGATTTTTCCTGTTCTTTCAGTTCGGCAAGTTCCTTGCCGATTTGTTCCAGTTTCGGTTTATCGTTTTCACGTTTAATGGCTTCGCGCTCAATCTCCAACTGTTTGATCTTGCGGGAAATTTCATCCAACTCTTCCGGTACGGAATCTACTTCCATACGCAGCTTTGCAGCGGCTTCATCCATCAGGTCGATAGCCTTATCCGGTAAGAAGCGGTCTGTGATATAACGGTTACTCAACTCCACGGCGGCAATGATGGCGTCGTCTTTAATCCGTACATGGTGGTGGTTTTCATAACGCTCCTTCAGACCACGCAGGATGGAGATGGTACTCAGCGTATCCGGTTCATTGACATACACGATCTGGAAGCGGCGTTCCAATGCTTTGTCCTTTTCAAAGTACTTCTGATACTCGTCGAGGGTCGTTGCGCCGATACTTCTCAGTTCGCCACGAGCCAGTGCGGGTTTCAGGATGTTGGCGGCATCCATAGCGCCTTCACCTTTTCCGGCACCAACCAAAGTGTGGATTTCATCAATAAAGAGAATTATGTCTCCTTCTGATTTCTTCACCTCATTAATAACAGCTTTCAAGCGTTCCTCGAACTCACCTTTATATTTAGCACCGGCAACCAATGCTCCCATATCCAGTGAATAAACTTGTTTATTCTTCAGGTTTTCAGGTACATCACCGCGCAGAATACGATGGGCAAGACCTTCTACAATGGCAGTCTTACCGGTACCCGGTTCACCTATTAATATAGGGTTGTTTTTGGTACGACGGCTCAGAATCTGCAATACACGCCGGATTTCTTCGTCACGACCGATAACAGGGTCGAGCTTACCGCTTCGGGCGGCTTCGTTCAGGTTGATAGCATACTTTTCAAGTGACTGATAGGTGTCTTCACTGGATTGTGAAGTCACTTTTTCTCCTTTACGCAACTCGGTGATGGCATTACGAAGTTCACGTTCCGTCATTCCTGCATCTTTCAGGATGGTAGAAACAGTACTTTTTACAGTGAGCAATGCCAGCAGCAGATGCTCCAATGAAACAAACTCGTCACCCATTTCTTTGGAATATTGGGTCGCTTTCTGGAATACCTCATTTGTCTCGCGACTCAAGTAAGGTTCTCCACCCGAAACTTTGGGCAAAGAGTCAGTTTGTTTGTCAAGTACAAGTGCAATCTGTTGACCATTCATGCCCAGCTTCTGGAAGATGAAGTTAGTGACGTTTTCGCCTACCTTCATTACTCCCTGCATCACATGAACCGGTTCGATGGCTTGCTGTCCACGGCTTTTGGCCAGGTTCAGTGCTTCTTGCACAGCCTCTTGCGATTTAATGGTAAAATTGTTAAAGTTCATATCTTATATCTCCTTTCTATTTTTCATTTTCAATAACACCTAAACGGGCGCAAAAGATTTGCCAATAGCCTATTTGTGACAAAATTACAGTTAATAAATGGGTAGTAATGACAAAATGTCTGTATAGTATTGCGGGATTTATATAACTTTTGCCGAAACTAAGATGAGATAGCGGTAAGGTTACTTCAAAAGTGCATAGTTAGTTATGAATTTAAAGATAAATTACTATTCCTTTCTGTTCGAAGATTTCGATTTTTTGGGAAAAAGTTAAAAATATCAATTTATAGCATGTTGTATATCAGGTGCTTAAAAAGAGGGCGCCTAACATAACGACTGAGGTACCCTCACATAACGACTGAGGCACCCTCACTTAACGACTGAGATACCCTTGCATAACGACTGAGGGTACCTCAAATAACGTCTTGAGTCGGATGTAAATATAAAAGAGTGAATTTCAACTTTTTATTTAGCTCATATCGGGAAATTTTTGAATAGTTTTCATGCTGGGTTAAAAGGATTATCGTATCTTTATCCCTCAAAAATAGAATAGAATATATTATGGCAGAAGATGTAAAGTTCGCAGAGAATGTGATACTGGTGGATGTAGCATATTTCAATGATGTGGTTAAGGACTTAAAGAGATACTTTGAATTGCAGCTGGGACGTCCCTTGCAGAATATCTATGTGGAAGAATGGGCTTCTTATCTGGCACTCGATTCTGGTGTTCGCGATAAAGAAAACAATATCGGGGTACTTTTTGTACATGATGGGCAGACTGATAAATTGCTTCATTGTGATCCCGCAGATTTAAATAAAGACTTAAATGGGGTGGGATTTACGAATCAGTTAGGTGAGTTTTCATTCACTTCTGTATCTTCTGAGGGACTTGTTTCCCGGGCGAATCTCTATCTTGATCTGCTGAATATAGCACTCGATTCTGCTGATGTGAAGCGTCTCATGCTGGTTCCGTTTATAGATGATTATGGTGCTAAACTTATGGAGGTTCTTGAGGAGCATCTAAGGGAAGCTGATTCGGAAAAATCGAAAGAAGTATTCCTTTTCAATATGGATGAACCTGCTCATCCTCTTGGTTGTAAGTGGGATTTATTGGGTTATTCCATGATGCGTGCGTTAGGCGTTAAAGCCGAAGAATTGGAATAGTTCTGTTTTAATCATCTATTATTAATCCTTAATCACTAACTCCGTGTCTGATTTTCGATTAAAAGTATTTCAATCTGTGGCGAAGAATCTGAGTTTCACGAAAGCTTCGCAAGAGTTGTTTGTCAGTCAGCCTGCCATTACAAAGCATATACAAGAATTGGAGAGTACCTATCAGGCGCGTCTGTTTGATAGGCAAGGTAGTAAAATCAGTTTGACGGAAGCTGGTAAGTTGCTGCTGGAGCATTGTGGGCGTATTCTGGAAGATTATAAGCGACTGGAATATGAAATGCATCTGCTGCATAACGAATATACGGGAGAACTGCGTTTGGGGGCCAGTACTACAATTGCTCAATACGTCTTGCCGCCATTACTTGCCAGCTTCATTAAGAAATTCCCGCAAGTAAACCTTTCGCTGATGAATGGTAATTCACGCGAGATAGAAGCTGCTTTACAGGAACACCGCATAGACCTGGGATTGGTGGAGGGCGTTTTCCGCTTACCCAATTTGAAATACACCACTTTTCTTGAAGATGAGCTGGTGGCTGTGATACGCACGGGAAGTAAACTGCAGGTCGGTGAAGAAATTACTCCCGAAGAACTGCTTCATATTCCTTTGGTGCTTCGTGAAAGGGGATCGGGTACATTGGATGTTTTTGAGAGGGCATTATTGCAACATAATATAAAGTTATCGTCTCTTCAGGTTTTAATGTATCTGGGCAGTACGGAAAGCATTAAACTTTTTTTGGAACATACTGATTGTATGGGTATTGTTTCCATTCGTTCCATTACCCGTGAACTTTATGCCGGACAGTTGCGTGTTGTCGAAATAAAAGATATGGCTATGCTTCGTGAATTTAGTTTTGCACAACCCCAGGGGCAGGAGAGTGGACTCTCCCAAGTCTTTATGCAGTTTGCTACACACCATAACAACAAGTTATAGCACATAAATAGATACAATTGGTGTATATAGGTAAAGAAGCCTACCTTTGCACCCGGAAACAGAAATAATATAAATATTGATATACAAGAAAAATTATGGCTTCAATTCAAACTGCGAGTGTAAGCACTCTGGCATATCTTCAACGGAAGAACAAAATTACTTATGTGTCTTTAGTAGTGCTTTTATCGGTTTTCTTATTATTGGATTATATTCCCGGTTATTCTACTTGGGTGACACCTCCTGTCGCTTTGTTCCTGGGATTAATATTTGCTTTGTCGAGTGGGCAGGCACATCCAAAGTTCAATAAGAAAGTATCTAAATATCTTTTGCAATATTCAGTGGTAGGACTAGGTTTCGGAATGAATCTCCAGGCATCTCTGGCTTCCGGTAAAGAAGGAATGGAGTTCACAGTTATTTCAGTAGTGGGTACCATGCTTATCGGTTGGTTTATCGGTCGTAAATTTTTAAAGGTAGATCGTGACACTTCCTATCTTATCAGTTCCGGCACGGCTATCTGTGGCGGTAGTGCCATTGCAGCAGTAGGTCCTGTGCTGAGAGCGAAAGATACAGAGATGTCCGTAGCATTAGGAACTATCTTTATTCTGAATGCTATCGCATTGTTTATCTTTCCTGTTATAGGTCATGCCTTGGATATGAGCCAGCAGGAATTTGGAACATGGGCAGCAATTGCTATACATGATACGAGTTCTGTAGTGGGTGCCGGTGCTGCTTATGGCGAAGAAGCTCTTCAAATTGCTACTACTATTAAATTGACACGTGCTTTGTGGATTATTCCTCTGGCATTGATTACTTCTTTCGTCTTTAAAGGTAAGGGACAGAAAATCAGTATTCCCTGGTTTATTTTCTTCTTCATTCTGGCTATGGTATTCAATACGTATGTGCTGAGTTCCTCGGAAACCGGAATTATGATAGGAGAGGGAATTAATAGTTTAGCCAGAAAGACATTGACTATCACTCTGTTCTTTATTGGAGCTTCCCTTTCACGTGATGTATTAAAGGCAGTGGGCATCAAACCGCTTATTCAGGGTGTGTTGCTATGGATTGCAATCAGCGTAAGTACTCTGGCATATATTTATTGGTTCTAAAGAAACCACTTATTAATAAGGTGTGCGGCAGAAGTTTTTTTCTTTTGCCGCATTTTTTTTATAAAATTCATTTCCTTTGTAACAAAGTTCCGTTCCTTTACGTCTAACAAATAGATACAAAAAATAACAGGATTGAGATACAGAAAAAGCCCATGGATGCTGAAAGTTTTAAAAATGAGTTTCTGCCTTACCACCGCAAGCTGTACTGTGTAGCCTATCGGCTACTGGAGAATGCGGCCGATGCGGAGGATCTGGTTCAGGAAGCCTATCTGAAGCTATGGGATAAGCGAGAAGGATTGACGGTTATCAGCAATCCGGAAGCGTTCAGTGTCACTTTGGTTAAGAATATGTGCTTTGATTTGCTTCGTTCAGGAAAATATGTCTTATCCAGGCAGACGGTAGAATTAACTGCTGCGCAGGATGTTTCTCAAAGTGATAACTTGGAAGTGCGCGACGAAGTACGGCAAGTAAAAGATATCATCGCCCACTTGCCCGAACAGCAGCAACGGATTGTGAACCTGCGTGACGTCAAAGGATGCTCTTACGAAGAGATAGAACAAGTGACCGGGTTGAATTCTACAAATGTCCGTGTACTGCTGTCCCGGGCAAGGAAAAGAATACGTGAGGAATTTAATAAATGGAATAACTATGAAAGTCGAGGAAATTGAAAGGCTGCTCACCGAGTTTTACGAGGGGAACACTACCGAGAGCCAGGAAGAGGCGTTGAGAGATTATTTCAGAACAACGGAAGTACCTGAACATCTGCAGAAGGATAAAGAAATTTTTCTTAGCCTTTATCAAGACGCAGATAGAGATGTGGAAGTTCCTGCGGGGCTGGGGGATAAACTAAGCCTGCTGATTGATGAAAAGGCTGAGGAAGAGCAAAGGTTCTTCAGTCCTAACAAGTCCAAACGCAACTGGCGCTGGATTGGAAGTGTTGCAGCTACCATATTGGTGATTATCGGTATAGGGTATGGGGTCGAAAATCTCGGAAGAGGGGTGTGTCCTCCTACACCGCAAGATACATTCTCTGATCCGGAAGAAGCTTATCAGGTGCTGCAAGCTACTTTAATGGAAGTTTCTACCAATTTGAACCAAGGCATTGCTCAGGTGAAGGAGACGCAGGTTGATATGAAGAAAGTAAATCAGGAAATAAAAAAAGAAATACAAAGATAAATGATTATGAAACTCAACAAGATTTTATTGGCAGGTGTGTTGCTGATGTTACCCCTGCTCTGCCAGGCGCAGAAAAATATATTCAACACCTACAATGATATGAAGGGCGTCTCCTCCGTTTATATCTCAAAGGCGATGATTGAAATGAATCCTAACCTGTTCACGAAAGATATCTATATAGGAAAGGTATCCGGTAAATTGGATTGTGTGCAGATTCTTTCTACGATGGATAGCAATATCAAGAAAGACATGCGTAAGGATTTGCGTGCATTGGTGCAGTCCTCTAAGTATGAGTTGCTGATGAAGCAGAAAGGCACCGTATCCAGTTCCGAATTTTATATCAATAGGAAAGGGGATAAAGTAAAAGAGCTGATTATGATTATTGATGGTGCTGCCAACTTGAAGTTTGTTTATCTGGAAGGCGAAATGACTTTAAAGGATATTCAGAATATCATGATGTATCAGAATACAAGTATGAATGAGGGAGGGAATGTATATCGTATCGTAGATGGTACTCTTGATTTGGCCGATTTGGGCGTTTTGAATGGTCTGCAAGGATTAGAGGGTCTGCAAGGATTAGAGGGTTTACAAGGCTTGGAAGGTTTAAAGAGTCTGGAAAGCTTAAAAAGTCTGGAAAGCCTGAAAGGATTGAAAAGTTTGAAAGACTTAGGTAAGTTGAAAGATAGCGAATATTTAAAGAAACAGATGGATGCTGATACCTGGAAACGATTTGAGGAAAGCATGGAGATGCTTGAAAAGCGTTTGGAAGACCTAGAATGAGGCCATCTGCTGATAGGTGTAAATAGTTTGTTGAAAAGGGGGAGCCGATTCCGGTTCCCCCTTTATTGTGAAATTATTTGTCCTTTCTAAGTGCTTCGAAAATCAATCCTTCCAGTTCTTCTGCCAGTTCCGGATTATCGGCAACCACTTGTTTGGCTGCATCACGTCCCTGTGCCAGTTTCGTTTCATTATAGCTGAACCAGGAACCGCTTTTCTTGATGATACCTAAATCTGCACCCAAATCAATGATTTCACCGGCGCGGGAAATACCTTCACCGAACATGATATCAAATTCTGCTCTACGGAAAGGAGGTGCCACTTTGTTCTTTACTACTTTTACTTTAGTCTGCTTGCCTAATACTTCGTCACCGTTCTTGATAGCCTGGCTTCCGCGAATATCCAGACGTACCGAAGCATAGAACTTCAAGGCATTACCACCAGTAGTTGTTTCAGGATTACCAAACATAACGCCAATCTTTTCACGCAGCTGATTGATGAAGATACATGTGGTACGTGTCTTGCTTACGGCTGCTGTCAGTTTACGCAATGCCTGAGACATCAAACGTGCCTGCAAACCAACCTTATTGTCACCCATGTCACCTTCGATTTCTGCTTTTGGAGTCAGGGCAGCTACAGAGTCCACAACGATAATATCGATTGCAGAAGAACGGATCAGCTGTTCTGCAATTTCCAGAGCTTGTTCCCCGTTGTCAGGTTGAGAAATCAATAGGTTGTCTACATCTACACCCAACTTGGCAGCATAGAAACGGTCGAATGCATGTTCTGCATCAATGAATGCTGCAATGCCCCCTGCTTTTTGTGCTTCGGCAATGGCATGGATAGCCAGAGTCGTTTTACCGGAAGATTCCGGACCATAAATTTCAATGATACGTCCGCGGGGATAGCCGCCAACGCCGAGTGCTACATTCAGTCCGATAGAGCCCGTGGGGATTACTTCTACTTGTTCGACGCTTTCGTCTCCCATTTTCATGATAGAACCCTTGCCGAAGCTCTTTTCTATCTTGTCCATAGCTGCCTGCAAAGCTTTCAGCTTTTCGCTTGGTGCTATTTTATTTTCGTTCTCAAAATTAAGTTCGTCTTTCTTTGCCATCTTTATGTTTACGATTTTATGAATTACGATTCAAATTAGTTTATTTACGATTTACAAATTTACGAATTACGATTTAAATTAGTCTATTTAGCAATTTGGGATTTCCGTTTACCTTACAAGAGTTACCTTTAATCGTAAATCGTAAATAGTCAAATCGTAAATTATAGGATTTGTGCGGCGTGGTCTTTGGTTTTTACTTCCTTCGGCGTGATAATCCGCTCTATCACCCCTTCTTCGTTTATAATGAAGGTGGTGCGGAAAGTACCCATATACTTACGTCCGTACATACTCTTTTCTCCCCATACTCCGAACTGTTCTACGAGTTTCTTGTCCGTATCTGCAATCAGTGGAAAAGGTAGATTATTTTTCTCTATAAATTTCTGGTGCGACTTTTCATTATCCACGCTTACGCCAATTACCTCGTAACCGGCTTTGCGTAGCTCAGAATAGTTATCACGCAGGTTGCAGGCCTGTGCCGTACATCCCGAAGTCATATCTTTAGGATAGAAATAAAGAACTGTCTTTTTTCCTTTATAGTCGCTGAGGCGGATTTCTTCGCCTTTTTCATTGATGCCCAGTACTTCGGGCGCTTTATCTCCGACTTGCATAATCTATAATTAAATTAAAAATGAAGAATGAAGAATTTCCTTTTGGTATGCTTTCACCGTGCAGCTGAATTCTTCATTTCTAGTTCTTCATTTAGTTTATACTTCCAAATCTTTATCAAACACCTCATGCCACGGCAATCCTTGTTTGTTTAGTTGTTCCATGAACGGGTCCGGATTAAACTCTTCCACGTTCCATACCCCCGGCTTCTTCCATAGTCCTTTGAGGAACATCATGGCACCTATCATGGCAGGAACACCTGTTGTATAGCTAACTCCTTGCATGCCGGTTTCCTTATAGGCTTCCTGATGGCTGCAATTATTGTAAACATAGTAAGTGCGTTCTTTACCATCTTTCAGACCACGGATACGGCAACCGATGGAGGTTTCTCCTTCGTAATTTTCGCCCAGGTCTTGCGGGTTGGGCAATACGGCTTTCAGGAATTGCAACGGAACAATCTTCACTCCGTTATAATCCACTTCGTCGATGCGCGCCATACCAATATTTTGGATTACTCGCAGATGAGTCAGATATTCCTGACCGAAAGTCATCCAGAAACGTGCACGTTTAATGGTTGGGAAGTTTTTCACCAAAGATTCCAGTTCTTCGTGATATAAAAGATAAGAGTCACGTGGCCCGATATTCGGGTATGTCAGATCTTTATGGATTTCCAGAGGTTGAGTAGTTACCCATTCTCCATTTTCGTAATAACGTCCGTTCTGTGTGATCTCACGGATGTTGATTTCCGGATTGAAATTCGTGGCAAATGCCTTGTGATGATTGCCCGCATTACAGTCTACAATATCCAGATACTGCATTTCATCAAAATAATGCTTGGCGGCGTAGGCAGTATAAATACCACTTACACCCGGGTCGAAACCGCAACCCAGGATAGCGGTCAGTCCGGCATCCTCAAAATGTTTCTTGTATGCCCATTGCCAACTGTATTCAAAGTGAGCCACATCTTTCGGTTCATAGTTGGCAGTGTCCAGGTAATTAACTCCACTTTTGAGGCAAGCTTCCATAATGGTAAGATCCTGATAAGGGAGTGCTACGTTTATGACAATTTCGGGTTTGAAGCTATTAAAGAGAGCTACCAGTTCATCCACATTGTCGGCATCCACCTGTGCGGTCCGGATGTTAGGGTTACCGATTGCTTTTACGATAGCGTCGCATTTGGACTTTGTGCGGCTGGCAATCATAATCTCAGTGAATACATCCGGATTTTGAGCCACCTTGTGCGCAACGACGGTACCTACACCGCCTGCACCGATAATAAGAACTTTACCCATTTCTTTTAATAACAAATTACGAGTTACAAATTATAAACTAAAGGACGGAATCTTTCCGTCTCCATTTCATGATAAAAAGTACGTTTCCCTCATCAGGGAACCTCTTTTTTTATGGTGAGCAAATATAGGATTTAATTCGCAGATAAACATTAAAATCCCACTAAATACTTTTCAAAAAAAGCTTCTATTTCTAAACAAACTGCTTGTATTTGGGTTATTTTGTATATATTTGCCCCGCAAAATTAACTTAAACAACGAATAACAATGAAGAAAGTTTTAGTTTCTCTCTGTATGGCAGGGGCTTTGGTAGCTCTGTCATCTTGTCGCTCGTCCAAGGATGCTGCGACCTTATCTTCCATCAATGGTGAATGGAATATTATTGAAATAAATGGTGCTGCTGTAGTGCCTGCTCCTAATCAGGAATTCCCTTTTATCGGTTTTGATACAAATACCGGAAAAGTATTCGGTAACAGTGGTTGCAATCGTATGATGGGTTCGTTTGATGTGAATGCTAAACCCGGTACAATTGATCTCGGTGCCATGGCAAGCACACGCATGGCTTGTCCGGATATGAGCCTGGAACAAAACGTTTTGTCTGCTTTAGGACAAGTGAAGAAATATAAAAAACTGGGCAAAGAGAACATAGCCTTGTGCGGTTCGTCCAATCGTCCTATTATTGTATTACAAAAGAAAGCCCCTACAGTGAAATTATCAGATTTGAGTGGTAAGTGGATGATTTCTGAAGCCGGTGGCCAGGCCATTCCCGAAGGTATGGAGAAGCAACCGTTCATTGAATTTAATCTTTCAGAGAAGAGAATACATGGTAATGCCGGTTGTAATCTTATTAACGGTGGATTTGTTGCAGATAATGAGAATTCCTCTGCTATCTCTTTCCCGCAGCTTATCAGTACGATGATGGCTTGTCCGGATATGGAAGTAGAAGGCCGTGTGATGAAAGCGCTGAATGAAGTAAAGTCTTTCGGTAAACTGGCCGGCGGTGGTATCGGGCTTTATGATGCAGACAATACGCTGGTGATGGTGTTGGTGAAGAAGTAATCCGTAAAAACTGGATATAGCAAAACGGGATGTCAATATCTAATTGACATCCCGTTTTTTAATTTTAATGAGAAACAACTTTTAAACCGATGATCGAACCGATCAACGTTACAATGAAAAGTAATCTCCATACGGTAGCAGGCTCTTTGAATATCAGTATGCCTGCTAATACAGTTCCCACTGCACCTATTCCTGTCCATACGGCATAAGCCGTACCAATAGGCAGGGCTTGGGTTGCTTTTATCAGTAAAAACATACTGATACTCATCGATATTAAGAAACCGGTGAACCACCAGTACATTTCACTGCCTGTTGTTTCTTTTACCTTGCCCATGCATGATGTAAATGCTACTTCGAACAACCCGGCTACAATCAAATATATCCAACTCATAACTTTTATTTTTTGTGTGCAAAGTTCATGAATTGTTTTGACTTGTTATTTAACAAATGATAAAAAGTGATTTACCTGAATTTGGCCCGGATACGGCTTAAGCTGACTTGGGTGATGCCGAGATAAGAAGCTATATAGCCTAATTGTACTCTTTGCAACAGATCAGGAGTGTGATTCATCAGGTCCCTATAACGTTCCAGAGATGTTTTGAATTGTCTGCCGATAAATCTTTCCTCTGTTTTTAGCAGTTCCTGTTCTGCAAATTCTCTTCCCCAATTAGCAATGTGTATGTCTTTGCCGAATAGTTCATGCAAGGATTGTTTCTTCATTTCATATAGTTCACATTCTTCCAGAAGCTCTATATTTTCATAGCCTCTTTGGTTGGATACATAGCTTTTCATTGAAACTACTGTGTCGCCTTCACGTCCGAACCAGAATGTAATCTCGTTGTCAGCTAACTCTGTATAAGCGCGGACAATACCTTTCTTGATGAAATATACCTTGGTTTCCACTTTATCTGCTTTAAATAAAATGTGTCCTTTGGGATAAGTAACCTCAGAAATAATCTCTTTTAGCGTATTCTTTGACGCTTCCGGGAGTTTGCCTATATGATCAATAATCTGATTTATATCCATATGAGTACTGTTTTATATCTTTTTTTCATGGTGTCCGATTCATACCTGAAACATATCAAGTCCGTACCTTCTCCGTATAAAGGTACCTCTGAGTGGAGAATGTACGGAGCAGGTACGGACTTGATACGGTTCGGGTATGGAGTTGATAGGGTGAAGAAGTGGTTAAACCTATAATGGCCCTATGGGGTTATCTTCTTCTTTTTAATCCTGCCCGTATTCTGCTCAATGACTGTGGAGTAATGTATAGATACGATGCCAGGTGTTTCAATGGAACATATTGCAATAATTCCGGGTTCTCTTCCATCAAGGTTAGATAACGCTCTGTGGCACTTGGAGTACTATATGACAATGTGTAGCTGTCAATGAATAGAATTTCCTGTTCAAAGATTTTCCGACCGAAGTTGGATAACTCTATGGAACTATTGAAGAGCTCTTCTAAATCCGGTTTGGCAATACAGTAAGCAGTACTTTTATTCACAGATTCGATGTTTACCTGTGAAATTTCATTATTGACATATCCCCAGGATGAAAAGCCTATTTCACCTGTTCCGGCAAACCAGAGAGAACTTTCTGTTCCGTCTATCATATAATAAGCACGCCAAATACCTTTCTTAAGAATGTAGAAGTTGGTATTCCGTTCTCCCTCTTTCACTATTAACTCTCCTTTGCCGAAATGATATTCTGTCATGTGTGACAAAAGTTCATGCAGGCTTTTTTCCGGAAGTCTGTATCTTTGGCAAAATTTCTTTATCATCGTTTCCATGTGGCAAAGATATTTATTATCTCTGGAAAAATCTAACGAATGAGGGAAAATAATGATGGCGACACTGGTGTTCAATGACTTATGAGGACTTATGATGAAAGCCTCGCCGATGCGAAAGTGCAAGGAAATGAAAGGTAATGAGAGCGAACGGTTTTCAAATCATTACCCGATAACGAGGTAAGGTTATAGGTCGTTGGAGTCTATTTCTACTCTCTGCCATATTCTGCATAACAATGTACAACTCGCTGATAACTAATTTTGTAACCAAAAAGAATTGGATTATGCGAAGTACATTTAAGGTGCTGTTCTACGTGAACGGAAGCAAGGAGAAAAACGGTATTGTCCCTATTATGGGGCGAGTTACAATCAATGGCTCGGTGGCACAATTCAGTTGCAAACTAACCATTGCAAAAACAATGTGGGATGCCAAAGGTAATCGGGCAAAAGGCAAGAGTAAGGAGGCACGAGACATCAATTTGGCTTTAGATAACATCAAGGCTCAAATCATCAAGCATTATCAACGCATCTCGGATAGAGAAGCCTATGTTACCGCCGAAATGGTACGCAATGCCTATCAGGGTATAGGAACTGAGTATGAAACATTGCTCGGTGCATTTGATAAAGACAATGAAAGTTTCAAGAAGCGTATCGGTATTGACCGTGCAGCAAGTTCCTACAAGGTGCGTGTAAGGTCACGAAACCATTTGGCTGCATTTATAAAGAAATGCTACAAGCGTAGTGATATTTCTATGCTTGAACTTACTCCCGACTTCATAAAGGAGTATGAAATCTATCTCTCTACCGATGCAGGACTGCACAATGGCAGTGTGTGGTCGCATTGTATGTGGTTGAAGACAATTGTTTCTAAAGCTCATTACAATGGACTGACACCAAGAAATCCATTTGCTCAGTATCGGGTTAATCAGAATATCAAGGAGCGTCAATATCTTACAGAAGAAGAAATCAAGGCTGTAATGACACACGAGTTTGCGGATAAGAAGTTGGCTTATATCCGAGACCTGTTCGTGTTTGCAAGTTTCACAGCTTTGTCATTCGTAGATATTAAGGAACTGACCACCGATGATATAGTAGAGATAAACGGAGAGAAATGGATTCTATCCAAGCGACACAAAACAAAGGTCAATTTCCAAGTGAAGCTATTGGATATTCCATTACAGATAATCAAGCGTTACGAGAGGTTTCAAGAGGATAAACTTGTGTTCCCGAATCTGAACTATTGGAACATCTGTAAACCACTGAAAAAGATGATAAAAGAGTGCGGTATTTCAAAGGATATTTCATTCCATTGCACTCGCCATGGGTTCGCTACGCTGGCTCTGAGTAAGGGTGTTCCCATTGAGAGTGTGAGCCGAGTGTTGGGGCATACGAATATTACCACGACACAGCGATATGCGAAGATTACCACCGAGAAAATAGACAAGGATTTGACTATGTTCGGCAACAGACTTAATCAATCTTTTAGTGAAATTTCAATAGCAATGTAACTATGGAACGAGCAATTATAACAATCAGCGAAAATGGCAAGGTAAATATTCCAAGCGGTAATGTTTGGATGTCAGAAATGGAATTGGTGGAGTTGTTCGGGGTAATATCCCCGACACTCCGAGCCGCTATAAAAGCGATATACAAGAGTGGAACGCTTTGTCCTGTAAGCACCCAACGATGTGATTTGGCTACCCCTGCAAGTTGGGCGACATTCTATAATCTCGAAATGGTCATTGCACTTGCGTTTCGCTTGAACTCCTATGAGGCAAGCAGGATAAGGCAAAAGGTGTTGGAGAGTTTGTGCCAACGAAAAGAGAGTGAAATTAGCATACTGTTATCGTTGGAGAGTATTGGGCATCAGATTTCACCCAAAGGACACTGCTAATATAAGAATGAGACCTGCTATTCTTACGAACGGCAGGTCTCGAACTAACGTCTTATATGTAAATATCTATCAAAGGGATGATAGAGTTTCTTAATCTTCTCTATTGTGCCTCATTAGTCAAAAGCCACACAGTCTGTCAATGTTCTGTTAGCTGGAAGCTCAACACTTATATATGTATTATAATTTTCTGCTGTGATTTCTACCTCACCACATACGCAATCTTTAAGTGTAATCTTTGCATTTGCAGCAAGAGCTGATAAGTCTAAATAGTAACCTTTTTCAAATACACATTCAGTAAAAGTTGTAGAAACATATGGGCGGATAAGACGGTCATAGTCTTGGTCATAGCCATTGTTTTGCCAATATTTAGATGAGTTCTCTCCAAAATTACATTTTGTGAATGAAACGGCATCAAGACCTGCAAGACTTGTCCACCCTTTCACTGTAGAGTTTGTCACTATCAGATTCTTCCCATTATGCTCAGTAGTATTGATTGCATAACCAGGACCATCAACAACTACATTATCAATATAAATATCTTGTTTAGGCGATGAAATAACAATACCACGACCGACAGGGGTGTCAATTGTTAAATTCTTGATTGTACCTCCATATGTTTCAACAGCATAACCATTGTATTGAGGATTTTCAATATCCAAAGAGAATCCATTGCCATCAAGAACACCACCTTCTTTCATAACTACAGCAACAGGAGTTCCATAAATAGCACTATTTGCAAGAGGAGCGGCTACATCTTCAGCAAATACAGTTGTATATCCTTGACTAAGAGCATAATTTACGCCATTAGCAGTACCTACTGTTGCAATATTATTTTCTACAGTATAAACATTTACAGTTACATTGTTAGTAGTATTTGAAGAAAGATCTGCGTTTGGTCTGTTATCACCCACAACTGCACCAGCAGCTGATTCCTTACCTGTATCTGCATATTCAGCAATCATATCTGCAATTACATTAGTATTATTAACTACGCAGTTTTCAACTTTAGCACCAGTCATTAAGCGTCCTGCTATACCACCAACACTTCTGTAGGCTGTTATATCAAGGTTGTTTACAGTACAGTTTGTAACAGAATAGCCCGTTTTGCTATTCTCAGAAACATATCCAACGATACCACCAACGTTATTAGCATTATTTTTCTGGCTGTTAGGAGTTGAGAGAATCTTACCACCATCTACATGACAATTCTCAATATTACCATAGATAGAACCTACGACTGCACCTGCTTTGTAATGTCCAGATATATTAACATTAGACAATTTTACATTCTTAATGTTACCAATTACATTACCAAACAAGCCAGCAGAATTTTCATCATCAGTAACCTTTACAGTCAAATTACTTATTGTCTTATTACCACCATCGAAAGTTCCCATGAATGTTTTGGTTGTACCGATAGGAGTCCAAGCAACATTTTTCATATCAACATCAGAAGTCAATTTCACTGTATAACCAGAGAATTGGTTGCTATTGGTATTACTTTCTGTTGATAACCAGTTAAGACCATCTACTGAGTAGAGATAATAGGTCTTGGTCGCTGCATCATATTTAACTCCATTTGTAACCTCTTCAAATTCAGGATAATTATAATCATCATCGAATCTTTCATCAATAACAATATTGAATTGAATATCGCCCGTCAGAAGTTTACCAAGAATATTTGTTCTCCAATTACGTTGTACGGGAACTGCATGTAAACCTTCATCGAAAACGATGTCTTCACCACCTGACTTAAATGTAAACTGCAGACCATCTGCTTCCAAAGTAGTTCTCTTTTCATCGTTATCAGTCAAAATATAGCTCATAGAAAGATACTTGTACTTCTCGTTTTCCTGAATAGTACCATCTCTATCCACATCAACTTCCAAAATTGCAGGGTCTGTAGGGATTGCTGCAAAATCATATTCAACTGCCTGTTCGCCTTTTACAGTACCATCGAGCAAGTTGATAGAAGTAGCAGCATTCTTGATGACAACCTTTGACGCGGTAATTTCTATACCTGATTCTACTGCTGCTTTCCAATCAGCTTCTGTTACACCCACATTGATTTGAGCAAAAGGACGCTTCAATACAACATCAATTTCTGTATTGCCTGTTACCTTGAAAGTTTCAGCCTTGAAGAATGCGTCACGAGTCTCATCGTTATTGTCACCCTCATAATCTACGGCAACTTTTAGTCCGTCAGGTTCTGCAGTAACTGTGTAAGCATTGCAGCTTGCATCTTGTGCCCAAAATACGGCTGTGTACTCCTGTCCCTTTGCCAATGTCACTTCTACTGCATCTTGCTTACTTCCATTTAGGAAGGCATTTGACTTTGTCAACAAACCATTGGTTGAACCATTGATAGTAGTAATCAACTGCTTGTTTGCATCAAAGATAGCATAGTACAATAAATTTGCACCTGTACCGTCACTGATAGCACGGGTAGCGATACCACCTTCAGTACCCAGTGAGAAAGACACCTGAGCCTCATTTCCTGACTGAACTACATCCAGTTCGTCATTCGAACACGATGTTGCCAGCAACATACCTGCTGCTGCGAACATACCTAAGAATAATTTCTTGTTCATTTCTGAAAATTTTAATTGTTATACAAATAGTTTTACTTTAATTTTTTGTTTTTAATGTTTCCCGCATTCACTCGGATTGCCGAAATCATTGTCGAGGGCTGTTCCGCTTATGCAGAACCGAGTATTATCATCAATCTGTCGTTGCCTGCTGATGCAGGGTAAAGGTCTCGGAACTGTTCCTCACCTTTGCGGTGTTAGTTTGTTTATTCTTTTTTGTTCGGCTTTTAACTCGTTATTAGGGTTATACTTATATTGAAAATCTCTTATTCTGTTGGTGTGAAATTTCCTGCGATGTTGCTTCTTTGGTTTGCCTCTATCTCCACCTGCGGAAATTCCACCGTTTTGCTGTTATTGCCATCAGTCAAAGTCAATTCGGCAGAAATGTTTGTGGCTGTGGTCGGAGCAAACACATAGCCCATAGCGAGATAGTTATATTCTGTGCCGTCAGCCGAGAATGTTTCGGTTGTAGTCTCGCTGAAATTCCAAGTAAATTCGGCTGCTCCACTTACTGATTTTGTGAATGGGTGGAATATATTGGGAGCACCATTTGCAGTAAATGTGGCTTGCATCGGTGTCCCTGTAGTACCTACATTGATTTGAGCCAACGGGCGGACAAGTTCAACAGGGTAACTGCAATCTCCTGTAATGGTAATATCTTCCATCGTGGCAAAAAAAGCGTCTGCGGCTTCTGCCTCAGAGAATGTAATCGGATTGGGCAGAGTATTCATTTCAATGGCGGTCAGATCATCTATATTGTAGATGTTCTGATTGTTATCATACGCCCAAAAGACAAAACTATATGTCTGTTCCTGAGCCAATGTTAGCTGCACATTAACCGAAGTGCCGTTTATCGGGAACGATTGGCGGTCTATTTCGTAATAGTTCCAACTGCCACCGCTGTTGGTATGTACATCGGCAACACCCTTTTTGAATATGCCCACCACAAGGGTATTCACTTGTTCAGCCTTGCCGAATGAACGGGTACGGGTATCCGTTGGAAGTGTGGCTGTGAAACTCACCTGAACATCGCCCACATCGTGCAATTCATCCGAACAGGATTGTATGCCTATCATAGTCAAGGCAAGCATCGCCAATATCTGTATGTTATGTAGTAGATTCTTCATTATGTCTATCTGTTATGGGAAAATAAGGTTATGGTCTCCGTCAAAGTCGGGATTGATGGTTACACCTCCCGAAGCCTCCGACATAAGGAACATACCTGTCATTATGGTATGGTGGCTACGTTTGAGCGGTACCTCTATCGGCTCGGTCAAGGAGAGTTGTGTACCCTCATTGTCATAGATACCTATCTGCACGGTTACAGCCGACTTCTTGCCGTTCACAAACACATAGTCAAATCCCATCGTTGCCTCCGATTCGGAGAGCTTTCTCAATGTGGATTCAAACATCACTCCCGTAGAGGAGTCCACAGGCTTGTCGGTATTCATACTGTAAGCATCGGGCATAAATCCTACATAGTAGAACACCACCTTGTAATCCTCGATGTTTACGGCTCTTGTCGGGGTATCATCTGTTGATGCAGCCTTGTTTCCGTTGGCTTTCGAAGCGACACGTACAGATTCCTTGTCTATAAACTCCACCACATCGTTTGTTACGAACTCAAATTTGGCAAGAGGACGCTGCATTGCAATATCCAATGTATCGGGCAAATGCTCCATAATATCCGCTACAAGGGAAATGTTGTTTGAGCCTCGGAAGGCATCCCGATAGTCATTATTACCCTTGTGGTCGCCTTGCAGTCTGATTTCCGCAAAGTTGTCGGCATTGTGGAAATGGCTGTCACCGCTTGTCTGCACCAAGTCCGACCATACCATCACATTGTAGTTGCCGGGCAAGAGGTCGAGCGTCACTTCGTGGTCATAACCCTCTGATATATCTTTCGTGAATACGAACTCCTGTGTGTAGTCCGATGTGGTACGCATTTTCTCCGACACGGGATAGGTGCGGACAATGTAACGTATTTTGCCATAATCACGATGATTGTCGTATGTCTCGCCATATCCCTGCTCAATGACCGATGTCCCATCATACAGATGTTCCCATTCGGTCATATCCGTTTCATAATTGAGGCGAAGATGCATTTTTACAAACTCCGGTGTTTCAGGCCATTCGTGAACATCACAAGCCGAAAGAAGCAATATCGGCAAGCATATAATAAGGTATAGAATCTTTCTCATCGCTTGCCTCCTTTCTTCTTTAAGTCAAACGAATAGGAGAACGATACCGCTGCTTGGTCGATACCCCAATAGGTCTTCTTGATGCTCTCTATCATCAGACCGTCTTTTGTGCGTGGAGTATTGTGGAACTTGTCGTAGTGATTTGAATATACTCCTGCACCGAGTGAGAACTCCACCCTCCAACGGTTGTTTTTGCTGATGGGCAGACGATAACCGATGCTAACACCTCCACCGATGGCAGGCGTCTCACGGTTATGGTCTTGATAGCGGTAATCTCCATCAAAAGCAAAATTGTAGTATGCCAAGCCGAAATGTGCTCCTGCGAAGAAACCGTCATTCTCTTCCGACAGCCAATAGCGGAACTCAGGCTGCACGGCGAAAGTGCGGAACTTGATGGTTGATTTGAAATAGTCCCAAGCCGAGTAATAGACAGGAAGCGTAAACGACCAATGCTTTGCCAAGTCGATTTCCGCTGCGACATTGGCAATGCCCATTCCCAAGCCGATGGCGTTGGTCTTGACGTGCAGTTTGCGTGTCCATTCCTCCACATCGGGAACAACGAGTGCTACAATTGCCGTTGTGTCGGGCACGATTTCCTCGACTTCAACGATTGGTTCTACCTTAATGGTATCGGGTACGATTATAGGCTCTTGTATGGGTGGCAACTCTTTCTTGTAGGTTACGAATACCGCACAAGCATTTCTCATCTGCTCGAAGAAAAGATTGTTCATCTGCTGCCATACCTTACCACCGTCCAATGCTCTCAATTTTACGACACGGTTGTCGATATGCGTATTCGGGTGATGATAGTCCACCAATCGGGCTTCTTCCTCCAAGATGGCAATTACTTCATCCTTGCGGATAAGTCCCGAATCCTCAATCTGCGATTTGAGATAATCCCACGGGATATAGCTGTCATTATAGGTAATAAGGCTGTCGGGAATATCCACCTCACTGCGGATGAACTTTTCAAGTGCCGAGAGACGGCCTTGTGCCAACTTACGGTTGAGTTGATAACTGCCTTCGGGAGAAGCTGCTCCGCAGAAGGATACTTCAATGATGTTGATTGTACTGTCTTGGCGTATAGTTCGTAGGAATTCCAACATCTCCTGCATACGGACGGCATTGTCCGAATAGGCGGAGTCTATGACAGTACTGTTCACACGGAAGTCAATACAGATTTCCGTGTGTCTCTCTTGCGAATGCGCAATACCTACACCAAACAGCAAGAGAATCAGTGTTATACAATATTTCTTAATGCGCATAAATCAGAATAATAGGTCACTTCTCTTTGGAAGAGTGATTTATGCGACATACTGCTATTGATTACGAGTAGGTTATTTGAACAGTCACGACATAATTTGCTCAACAATCCATATCGCCACTAAACAAAATCTGAATCGAGCATAACATTTTTTAGTGTAATTTGGTGCTATTTGCTGAAAAATGTGTAATTTTGCATCGGTAATCATTTCTCTTCCAAAGAGATAAGTTCTCTCTTCCAAAGAGACCTTTCATTCGCTCAACAATCTATTCTGCTCTCTGCACCTTCAACATCAGCCCTATTCTTTTGGCTCTTACGGCTTATTGTGTCTTGACTTTATAATTTCAGGAGTATATTTATAGAGATATTTACGGAAAGAATGGATGTTAAGTCCAAATCGTTCAGCAATATCCTTCATCGTATCTGTGCCGTTTTTCAGACATTCGATAGCAGCTGCATATTTATCTGCCGTCTTTTGTTTCCTAAGTATCTGCTTGCGTTCCGTCTTACGATGAAGCAGTTCGGGATACTTGCTCTTTATGTAAGTTCTGAAATATTCATTGTAGCCACACTCGTCCATCACGGCATGGATAGTGGCGTTCCCTGATTTCAACATTTCTACCCCTTCAGCAAACATCTGTTCACTGGATACAAGCAACGAATTATGCTTTTCGATGGCTTCGGGATAGTTACGGCGTATAAAACCGCCTACACTATTATAGGTAAGTCCCAACCGTTTGGCAATGGATTTCAAGGACTCGGAAGTGGTTGCATAGATGCGTAGCGCCTCCGCATACTTTTCTGCACTACGATTGGAAACGACCTTACCGTCAGATGTCCTTATCATTCCACGGGCTGTAACCAATTCGGGATGATGCTCCCTGAGATACATCCTGAATGTTTCGGGATTCAGTCCAAATTCCGCTGCGACCTTTGCTGTTGGCAAATCGGTATTCTGTAATCTTTCGATTGCATTGGCATATTTCTCAGCAGAAGATTTCTTATAACGTTTGGTTTGCTCCAATGCCATACCTTCGTCAAAGCCACGTCTAAGAACCATCAGTTCGGGATGCCAAGTTCTCAAGTGGTAGCGGAAGCCACCGAGAGTTACCCCAACAATACGTACTATATCCTTTACATCCTTCGATGTTGTACGATACAGGTCTATAGCTTTCTCATATTTTTCAAGAGTTTCACGGTCTGGCTCACAGACAGTCCAATTTCCGTTACGCAGACCTCTGACCTTTTGACCTGTTGCACGGATACGTTTCTCCTCCCTATAACGGGTAATTTGTGGGTAATAGGCTAAGATGTGTTCTCGCAAACCCGTGTAGGATACATTACAAGCCTCTGCAACCTCTTCAATGGTTTTATCGGATGATTGCAACATCTCAATGGCAGTAGCATACTCTTTCTTGCTCCACTTGCGTGCTCCATATTGCAGATTGACGGTTATTCCTATCCGTCTGCGTTCCTGTTCTCTGCGTGGTACGATATCGGGGTAATGTCTGCGAAGTTGGCTTGCCAAAGAGGAACAATCTACGTTGAAGATACGTGCTATCTGGGATATATTGTATTCAATATACTCCATACTGTCGCAAGCGGCAATGGCATCCTTGTATTTGTAATGGGCGGCAGTAGTTTGACCTTTCTTTCCTCTGAGTTTGACATTCTTAAATTCTGTAAGATTATGTCGTTTGAGGATTAGGTCACGGTGATGAGTGGAGAGGTAAGAACTGAACGCGGAAAAGCCGACCCCGGTCTGCTCGCATATTTGTTTTATGGAAAGACCGGTCTCTACATAGAGGGTAATTGCATCGCTATACTTTTCTCTGGTTTCGTGTCTAATTCCTCGTTGCTCTTTCAACTGTTGGTTGCCATTTTTTATGGATTACTTAATTGGGGTAGGCAATCGTCAGGTTTACAAGTTCTTAATTCTATATAAAGAAGCTAAAGAGTAAACCTCTCTTGATAAGAGCAATTCATATTGTAGGTCTATTCTATGAATGAGTCTATTAGCAGGTTGACACATTGGAATTTGCTCAACAATAGACCTGTGGAGCAAAACAAAATGAAAATCAACCTGCTTTTTTAATTCCTTTTTTGGTTCCGATTATATTATTCTTCGTAAATTTGCAACGGTAATCATTTCTCTTATCAAGAGATTTTCTCATTCGCTCAACAATACCTCCTTATAGAGATTTCAATATCATACTGTTCGCCTTGTCGATGGCTACGGTATCCAATGATGCCAGATAGATGCGTGTGGTGGCTTCCGAGTCGTGTCCCATACCCTCACTGATTACCGAGAGTGGTACATTTTTGCTTTTGGCGATGCTCGCCCAAGCGTGACGAGCAACATACAAGGTTAGTGAAACGGATAATCCCAACTCTTTACCGATGATTTTCAGGCAACGGTTGATATTATGGGCTGCATAGATATATTGCTTGCGTTCATCTATATCACCGAAAGGTTTGATGATAGGCAACAGGTAATTGGATTGTGAAGTGTCGTACTTATCCACAATCTCTTGCATACATTTCTCCCACTTGATGAAGAGTTGTTGTCCCGTCTTGCGTCTGCGATAGGATAGCACACCATTCTGCAAATCCTTTTTTCGCAGGTATGCCATATCCACGAATGACATACCTCGGGTATAGAAGCTCATAAGGAACATATCTCTGGCGAAGTCAAAGGACGGATTCATAGAGAAGTTCATCTCCTTAATTCGCTTGATGACTTTCAGAGGTACGGCTCGCTTGACGGTCTTATCCACTCCCGTATAAACGTGCTTGAATGGGAAGCGTTGTGGGGTAAGTCCCTTCTCTACGGCACGATTATATACTGCTCTGAGATTACGCATATAGAATGATGAAGAGTTGGGGCTCACTCCGTTATTCTTCAAATATGCTTCGTATGCCATCATCTTATCTGAATCCATATCATCCAAGGGCACATCTTTGTCCTCTCGGAAGCGTCTGAAACTGCAAAGGGTCGCAGCATATGTTTCCGATGTGCGTATCTTACCCAATGTTTTCAGATTGGCAATAACGCCCTCCATAAATGGGAAGAGAAAATTGTCGGGGTTATCCGATGCAAATTCCGCTATCACATCATCTGCGGTATAATCACAACCGCTATGCTCAAAATCAGCGATGACCTTCTGGAAATGCTTGACATCCATTCGGATTTTGTCACCAATCTCCGATAGATAGCGTTTTCTGCTCTCGTTGAACTTTGGTAACACCACCTCCGAAGAGTGGTTGTTCCACTCATAGCCGTAGAGACGGTAGCCCGTCTTTTGCTGACGGGCTACACGATTATGGATTACTTGATAGAAAATTGAGCCTTGTCCGCCATCAACCGTTGATGGTCGGAACTTAATCTTTACTGTTGCCATATTACAATCAGGGTTTTGATTTATTTTGTTTAACCTTACTATTATCCTGCTTGTTCTTAATGGATTTGGCTTTGCTCTCCTGTTCCCTTGCAGCCTGCTCCTTCAGGCGTGCTTGCTCAGCGAGAGCTGCTTGTTTGCGTACAGCCTCTTCGTAGGTCTCCACATCCTCGCGCATCTGCTCAATCTTTTGGTTATCTCGGTTGAGTTCAAAGATGTCCTCCAATGTGGCTATCTGCTCAGCCGAAGCATCGCCTTTCATCTTGATGTAACGGTATTTGAGTGCATCATCATCCCTTTGAACATTTGGTCTTGACAAGTGGTATATTGCTGATGCTCCTGATGCCAATAGCATGACAATCATTGACAAAAGAATCCAAGATTCCTTTGTGTAAAGAGCAAACGAGTGTCGTTTCTCGTCAATGTTGTGCTTTACCTTTATTTCATCCATCTTGTCAATAGCCTCTGCAAGCTGTTGTTTTACACCCTCAAAGTCGGGATGCTCCTGCTCACTGATGCCATCCATTCGCTTGTTTATCTTGCTAAATTCATTGACAACGAAGCCTGCAAGCTTGTTGGTTTTAGCATCATAATACTCTTTGTTTTCTCGATTGCCATTCTCGATTAGCTCCTTAATCGGAGTCAAATCTACATTGGTATTTACTGTCTGTCCTGCTTGTTGGCTCTTGCTGATGGTCAGCAACTCTTCCAACATTGCGATGATGATTGAATTATTTTCCTGCATATTATTCTGTTTTAGTGGTTAATGATTAGAGTTTGAATCCTCTGGTTCTCTTTTTCTTAGGCTTCTGCTGCATCTGACGGCGGAAATCTGCCTCTTCCTGGCTATCTGCATCGGGCGAAGATGTGAAGTCCAACAAGCCTAATGAACCGTTGATAAGCTCCGATTCCTTGTTCTCGAAATGGCTTATCTGCATATGATGTGGCTCATATTGTCGCTGATATTCCGCTTGATTGTTGCCATTCAGAGCCTTGTCAATCTTCGAATAGCTGAAACTGCGGTCTATCTTAGAGCCGTTGAAGTGGTAGCCATTCTTGGTAAAGACTATGCCCTGCACCTCATTAGTATTACCCTTATACTTGAAGCGAACATCTATTCCTTCGGCTTTCAAGCGCTTCAGCATTGTAGTCCAATCCGAGCATCGTGCAACCTCCCGTTTGAGAACTTGGTATATCTCGTAACGAGTTTTGTCAGGCTCTTTCAATCGGTGCGTTTTTACCTGTTCCTTACCGTTTGCGAAGTATAGACCGTATTTGCGTGTCAGTTCCTTGCAGATGCGTTCACTGCGGTAACGGTCGTTCCTATCGCTGATGGTTCTACCGTTATTATCCACACGATTAAAGGCAATATGTACGTGAGGATGCTCCTTGTCATAGTGTCGTCCGATGATATATTGCGTATCACGAATACCCATTTTCTCCATATATTCTCGGCTTATCTGTATCATAAGTTCATCCGTTAAGCGTGGTAAATCCTGCTTTGAGAAGCTGAGTGAGATATGCCCGATGAACTTATCCACTCGTGGATTAAGCCTTGATTGAGCAATAAAACTTTTGGCTATCGTGCTATTGTCATTGAACAGTACCCCTTGACAATCTATGAGCGTGGTTTGTTTCTTCTTGTCGAGGATATAATCAACAATTCCTCTGGCTCCAGAGCCTTTTACAATCTTTGCCATCATAGGCTGATATGGTCTATAATGTTTTCCAATGAAAGCAGCAGGTGTTGGCATTGCCCGTAGTGCAGCCTTACGCCTTCGCGATGAGCCTTGCGAGTGAGCTGATTGAGATTGTTTGCCATACCGCATAACTTGCGGATATAGTCCGCTTGTTCGGTGGTAAGGCGTGCCTTGATATGGCAATCACGGATAGCCATTCTTACAATCTCACTTGCCGAGACTCCTGCATTTTTGGCTTTGAGTTTCATTGCATAGTACTCTTCGGTTGCCATCTTTACCGTTATGCGGTATTTGCGTTTCTCGGACAACTTCTTTATAGGTCGTCCTCCCTTGTTGGGTGTCTTGTTATTGATACTTCGTTTCATACGATTACTCTTTTTTGAAATGATACATACATTGTTTACTTGATAGACCAACGGGATGTCTTCTTCTGCGACCTTCGGGAGTGGAAGCAAGTGGTTTTGGTCTGCCCAAAACATAAACTTGCTTCCCCACTAACCGAAGGTCAATCAGTTTTGAGTGCCTCAAAATGAAATACCGTTGGAATAGTTCTTAAATAGAATGGATTAAGAGGTTACATTCCTTTCCAATGCTCGAAATCTTCTGAATAGAGTTCAATGTGATGGCGAACGATGTTCTCCAATAGTCCCGACATGCTCATTCTATCCTCACCGATTTTGCAGGCGAACTTATCGAGCATCTTTCGCAACTTACCGCTGATGAATACCGGCTTACGGTCTTCAATCTTGTAAGGACGCATAAAGGTGTTACGATACTCCTCCAACGAGAGTTTGCGTTGCTTACTGCTCACTCTGCGTTGGATGGGTGATGTCGGTGGCTGTTCCTCGGCATTAACAATAGGTGAAATCTCTGTAGCCACCTCTGCAACGGAAGACGCTGCTTCCGTTTGGGCTTGTTTTGCTACTGACGGTAGAGGCTCTGGCAGAATGTCGTCAATGGATGATCCTACGGATTCCATTGTTTGCAAATTCTCCATATCTGAGCTATTACCCTTATCACTCCTGTAAAAAGACCTTGTAGTCATTTGGTCGATAATTTCTTGACACTGTTCTTGTGTCAACTCAACTTGTTTTTTCTTCATACTTATCACTTTTTGAATGTTCAACAATATGGTCTTTGTGCACAATTTTGACCGATTATCTGCTGCAAAGAAAATGTGCATACAATTCTACCACAATTAATTAGGTCTATGTAGGCAATTATGAATTGTATTGCATTTCGGGGTGATTCGTAGGCAGTGCTGGCTGCATAATTCTTCCCAAGTTGAACGGGTTATGATGGATTGGGGTAAAATGCTTAATTGAGGAAATTAAGGACTTAAATATGATAGCAGATAGACGGACTACCGAAGTGTCGGGAGTTGGTCTATCCGCTATACTTCTATTATAGAATCAGCGACTATCTGTTTCGGCTGTTCGGGACAAGAGTTTGCCAGACGGATAGGCATCGGTCTGACAAACGACAATGTTACGGACAAGATCCGAGACTGGCAGTCGCTTGGGGGATATTCTTATATAATATTGGTTACAATGTGATGTATGCTTAGAAATATCTCATCATATACATCTAAAAGTGCCACGAACTGTGCCACATACTGCAACAGGCTCACCGAATGATTGAGGTGTGATAACTTATCTATTACTTCGCACCTACAAAACGAAATTGCATATGAGGAAAGAGTCTATTTCGATGACTGATTATCGTGTCTGTGATGAAACGATATGACAAGGAATGACACCTATTGTTAGTGCCATTGAAGTATGAAAATCTCTTCCTTATTTAGCAGTGCGAAACAAGAAAACAAGTGTAATAAATTAAAATAATGCGTATGGATTTAATCATTTTTGAGAGAAAGGCATTCGAGGAATTTGCCACGAAGATTGAGCAGTTCATTCTGCGAGTATCAAACTCACCCGTTGTCAAGGGTGGCAAGAAAAAGACAAACAATTGGCTCGACCATCAGGATGTTTGTCAGCGGTTGAAGATAAGCAAGCGTACATTGCAGACCTTGAGAGATAATGGTACACTTGCCTACACCAAAATCGGCAACCGCACCTACTACCTGCCCGAAGATGTAGAGAGTATTATAACAAAGGTAGAGGACAGACGAAAAGAAGCCAAGTGGAAAGGACGAGAAATCTAATCAATGTATAACACTAAAACCATTTGAACTATGTATCAAGAAATGCGAACCAAAGATGATGCGTGGATGCAGTCCATTCACGAGAGTATCGACCAACTATCGGAAATTCTCGATAGTATGCCGAAAGACGGGACAACCTTACCAAGCGATGATGAGTATCTATGCGACAAGGAGGTAGCGTATATGCTTAAAGTGAGCCGAAGGACATTGAGCGAATACCGAAGCAATGGCACATTGCCTTACTATGTACTTGGTGGTAAAGTTCTGTATAAGCGAAGTGAGATTGAGCAAGCATTGAAACGGGAGTACAACGGCAAGCACTTGATGAATGGTAGCGGATAACACATCTATATTTTTGGAGGGAGTGAAATTTACCGCTTGCCCTATATTCATCTACTGCAAAATAATAGTGCTCCTATGGATAGAAACAAGAACAGCATACAAATGGGTTATCAATGTAAGAATCCTTTTGTATGCTGTCTGTTTATCTACATTTTCGTCAGTCGCTCATTTCCGTTGCCGTCTGCATTTCTGAGTACAGACATTGAAAGGGGAAAGGTTTTCGGGCTGAATACTCTCCGCAGGAGGAAGATTCAGTCCGAAACGGCTTGCCGCCCCGACCTTTCAACTTTCAAGGGCTGATGTACTACCTTCGCAGACGAGCAAAGGAAAGGGGCGAATGACGGAATCGGGAAACTCATAATATCGCTGATTGATGATAGAGCAAATTCAAATATTACCCTGCAATAATGAAAAATGCACCGTCCTTTTGCTCGTTCATAAAAAAGTTGTACCTTTGTTCCAAGATGAGTTGTACATCAATGCAAATCACGCAAGTATGTAGAAATCAGAACAGTTGCCAACTCATTACCTCGTTCTTGAACTTTCCGCATAAACTTTTTATTCTTAGCGGATTATGAGATTATTCCAAAAATACTATATTTTTTTTGCGCTCCCTTTTCGCTTTTATATAAATGATAAGAATGAAAAGGGTGGTTAGTAACTGTCTCTTA
>ENA-OYZD01000197-OYZD01000197.1-human-gut-metagenome-genome-assembly--contig:-NODE-197-length-34038-cov-6.892417_pt1 | contig 34038 bp, 27 predicted proteins | sample MGYA00244073_ERZ653470 | MGnify/ENA primary metagenome ERZ653470 (study PRJEB26926, sample SAMN06164895) | human gut metagenome | biome: ENVO:00009003; feature: ENVO:2100002; material: ENVO:00002003... | reverse complement strand
TGTGTATAAGAGACAGAAGCAATGCTGCATGCAGGGCTTGCGAGGTGCGTTGCTCTTTGGTATAGTTGTTGAAATAATTGCGGGCTTCCTCCGGACTGTCTATGCTTTTCTCCTTTCCGTGAAGCAGCACATGGTCCTTGAATATTTCCAGTGCCTCTTTGAATCGTCTGCTCAACAGGGAACTGAAGCCGCTTGTCATGCAGACTCTGTCCTTCCATTCGCTGTCTTGTGCAAGGCTGTCTATCAGTTCCCGCCAGGGACGGAAAGGCGGCATGGCATTTTGCGCAGCTTGTAATTCTCCGTCGTCGTCGCCGTTCTTTTCAACGACGAAGTCGTTGTTTCTATTCTCATCTTCTCTTCTCTGCTCTTCTCTACTCTTATCTCCTCTTACGCGCGTGAAGCCGGGTTTTCCTTCTTTGTTGTTGGAATTCTGCGAGTTATCATCATTTTCCATCTCTTTGTTTTTATCAAGAGTTTCCTTGTTCTCTGGTAGTTCTTCATCAGTTTCTTGTGAGTTGTCCGGCAGATTCGGTGCAGTTTCCATACTGTCTTTTGCAGGTGAGTTATAGCTGATGGTTGACTCGAACTCTTCTCCTTTTATGATGAAGAGCTTGTAATTTTGGATGATTTTCCTCATGTACGCTTTTCCGAATCCTTTTCTATTCATGGTGTTCAGTTGCTGGAAAGAGAGTTTTCCGTCCGGTTGGATGTGAAGGGTTTCGATGATGTACAAATACGTTCCGTATCCTCTTCCTCCTTCATGGTCAATGAGTGCGGATAACCTTTTGTCGTTCGACAGGTCATTGGGGTGTTTAAACCATGCAAATTTTTTCATGTTTAATGAGTTGGTTAATTTTTAGTTTTTATTCAGGAAGGATAGAAGGGCTTCATAGTGTGGGGGGAAAGCTGTTCGGCAGTTGTATCGTTCTTAAATATGGTGCGAAATTACATATTATTATTGATGTATAAAAACGTACAAATGTAGGGTTAATGAAGTACTAACAGGCTCTGTTGTAATTGTCGGGGCTTTTTTAAATTCATTATGGAGTGTAATCCCTACAGAACTGTTTTTGCGCATTTTTTTTCAAATAAAATAAATGGAGGAGCTCTTCTTACCGGTAGGTTTATGTGGTTGTGTAGCATAATCTTTTGTGTTACACAACTTTACTGTTTCTTACTCGTTTGGTGTCCGCCAATTTCTCTTGTACTTCTGCGAACGTGTCCTAACATTCGTTTCTCACTGTCAGAGAGATGCTTCTTGTCTTTATCTGCCAACAGATAAGGAATAACTTCTGAGATAATTTCCAACTGGTCCAGTAACGGATTCTTCTTGTGTTTTGCTTCGCATTCAAAGCGAAGTTCTTCTCCGCCTTCTATGCAGAGAGTTAAAGTACATTTTTGTTCATGATAAAATAATATAAAAAGGCGCAAAGATAGTGTTTGCCGGTTAGAATATCTTGACTTTCAGATGTTTTTTTAGTAGACTACAATTTTGAAGTGATAAGTCCTTGGAGTGTACCGTGGAGAACAGATATTGTTAACCGGCATTTACCATGAAGCAGATACATCACAGCTTTCTTGGGAGCGGCGATGAGGGAGAGATAGAGGCATGACAGGATTTTCTTTCCTCCCGATATATTTCGGCGTGCATAGAGGATACGAGCGCGCGATAAGTAAAACTCTCTTAGTGGGGTCCCTTTCCGAGCTGTCATACTTTCTTTGTGGTAGACTACGGCGGCCGGCTCATACCACAGTTTGTATCCGGCGCGGTGCATGCGGGCCGACCAGTCGAATTCTTCGTAAAACAGGAAGTAGACTTCCGTCATGGGGCCTATTTGCTGCAGCACATGACGGGGTACCATCATAGCGGCGCCATGTAGTGAAGCTGTTTCGCGGGCCATCCGGTATTGGGGCTGGTCTTTTTCATTGAATCCGATGGAGGCGTTTCGCAATGTGATGGGACTGAAGGGGGTGAAACCTGCATATTGCAACGTATCGGGTGCATAGCTGTATTTCAGCATGGGGGAGACACCACCGTTCATCTTATCGGTTTCAAGTCGCCTCACCAGTGCTTCCAGCATTGGCTTCTGTATCAGTGTGTCGTTATTGAGAAAGAAGAGGTATTCTCCTTGGGCTACTTTCAGGCCTGCGTTGTTGCCTCCGGCAAATCCGGTGTTGGTATTTTGTATAACCTTTATTTCCGGATATCGCTTTTTGATTTCTTCACCTTCGGGAGTGCGCGAACCATTATCTGCCACTATGATTTCATAGGGATAGGTTTCATATTTGCGGAATGAATCTATCATTTCGCAGGTATCGGCAAGACCGTTATAATTGACGGTGATGATGGAGACAAGTGTATTCATGGCCCTTTTATCCTTCTTTTTTATCTTATGTCTACAAATATACATTTTCTCTCTTGATTTTTTCTCTCACAAATAGATATATATGCAAAAAAAATGGTTTCTTTGTAAAAGCAACAAACAAGAGGTCCGTTATATGAAGAAAACTAGGATAGCTTATTGCATTCCCGCCCTTTATTATCCCAGTGGTATGGAGCGTGTTCTTACGTTGAAAGTCAATTATTTGGTTCAACACGGATATGAGATTCATATCATTCTGACAGATGGAGGGGACAAACCTCCTTATTTTCCTCTGGCTCCTTCCATTGAGTTACATCAACTGAATATCGATTTTGAAGAACCTTATCGTTACGCGTTTCCTCGTCGGGTATGGCTTTATCAGAAACGTATGCGCATACTGAAAACAAAACTGAACGAATGCCTTTGTGCAGTGAAACCTGATATTACGGTGTCACTGTTGCGACGTGATATAAATGTTATTAACCAAATGACCGATGGTAGTGTGAAGATGGGAGAAATTCATTTTGACCGTATCCATTATCGTAACTTTAATATTTCCTGGTTACCTTCCTGGCTTAATACCTATATTGAACGTCACTGGATGAGATCATTAATACGTGAGTTACGTCAGTTGTCGAAGTTTGTAGTCCTGACGCACGAAGATGCTGCTTTCTGGCCCGAATTGCAGAATGTCTGCGTTATTCCTAATCCTGTATCCTTTTTTCCTGATATCGTTTCTGATTGTACTCATAAGCAAGTCATTGCTGTGGGACGCTATGTTGCGCAAAAAGGCTTTGACCGTTTAATAGATGCTTGGCGTATAGTGGCAGAGAAACATCCTGACTGGATTTTGAAAATTTATGGTGATGGACACCTGCGTGACCAGTTGCAGCAGCAAGTAGAGGAACTGAGATTGACGAATTGTTGTTTCCTTGAACATTCTGTTTCAGACGTCGTTTCCAAGTTTCGTGAAAGTTCTTTGTCTGTGTTGAGTTCGCGTTTCGAGGGTTTCGGATTGGTCATTGTAGAAGCGATGTCCTGTGGGCTTCCGGTCGTAGCTTTTACTTGCCATTGTGGACCGCGTGATATTATTGCTGATGGGAAAGATGGGCTTTTGATCCCTGAAGGGAATGTTGCAGGGCTTGCCGATGGCATCAAACATTTGATTGAAGATGAAGAATTACGCCGTGGGATGGGGCAGGAAGCACGGCGGAAAGCTGCCGAATATAAGATGGATGTTGTTGGCGCACAGTGGATTGAATTGTTTGAGTCATTACTTTCTCATCCTATGCAGGATAGAGATAATTAATATAATTTGATTATGAGTTGGTACAGTCGCTATTTGCAGGTTTATGAGAAAAGTTTCGATGAGGTGGCTTTTGCCGGAATCATTTCGGAAGTATGTTCCAATTTGAAACAGCTTCAAAGCACTACGCCTTTGGTTACAGTTTCCATTATTGCATATAATGAAGAGAAGCATTTGCTGGCTTGTTTGTGGGCGTTGAGTGAGATGAAAACCCGTTATCCCATTGAAATCATCGGGGTAAATAATGATTCCCAGGACCGCACTGCCGACATTTACAGTGCTGTTGGCTTACCATTTTATACAGAGTTGCATCATAGTTGCGGCCATGCCCGCCTTTGCGGGCTGATGAATGCGCGTGGAAAGTATCATATAAATATTGATGCAGATACACTTTATCCTCCCACTTATGTAGACGCCATGATTGAGGTTATGGAGAAGAACCCTGATGTGATGGGGGTTAGTGCAACATGGGGCTATTATCCTGATAAGCAGCATTCGCGTATCGGACTTTACCTATATACACTTTCTCGTGATTGCTATTTGTGGTTGCTGTCTTTCAAGCGTCCGGAACTTAGCGTACGCGGTTTGGTATTTGCTTATCGGACAGAAGAGGCTAGAAAGGTTGGTATTCGCACTCATATCATCCGCGGTGAAGATGGAGCTTTGGCATTCGGCCTTCGTGAATATGGGCGTCTTGCTTTTCTTAGAAATTCTAAAGTGCGTGCTGTAACAGGATATGGGACAGTAGGTGGGGGCTCCTTGTCAAGAAGCTTTTGGAAGCGGGTGTTGCAAGCATTTACGAAGATAAAGCATGTGTTTACAACAGCTAAGGAGTATAAGGATGAAGAGTCGAATTTGATAAAGAAGTGATTTTTCTCTCTTTATTTTTTATCTTTTCAATAATGGTATATCTTTGCATGAAGAATATTTATTGATTTAGATAAAAAAATGATAATAAATAAGCAGGAGTCTGAAGCACTTAACATCACCCGGTTTGTGATGAGTATCTTTATCGTGTTTTTTCACGCTTATACATCGGTGCAAATATATGATTATTGGAAAGACCTTCCTGTGTATAGAGGGGTTGCACGTTTTTTCTCATTGCAAATTGGTGAGATGGGAGTACCCGTGTTTTTTCTAATATCAGGCTATCTTTTCTTTGGCAAATATCAGCAGACGTGGATGTATTATAAGAGTAAAATGCAGAAACGTTTTTACTCATTATTCGTACCATATATATTTTGGAATGCTTTTATTATTGCCGCTTATTATGTGGCTGAATCCATTCCGACTATACAAACTTTGTTTAATGAGGGTGGAAAGTTAGTACATGATTTTGATTTACATGATTTCCTGTTTGCTTTTTGGTCACATAAAGGGGGAAATCCTATTCTTACTCAGATGTGGTTTGTCCGTGACCTCCTTCTTCTCGTTATATGTGCGCCTATCATATATCTTTTGGCGCGTTATGCCAAATTTGTAGCTATATTCTGTTTTGGATTAATATGGTTCGTAAAATGGGAAGTTCCGAATTGGGAGAGTGGTCTTCTTTTTTTCTTCATAGGTGCTTGTTTTAGTATATATGGCAAAAGTATAACAGAAGAGGTGCGAAAGATAGCGCCATTTCTTTTTATTCTCACCCCATTATTATTGCTGGCAGACTTTTTATTGAGTGGAACTACCACTGGTTTTTATGTGCATCGTACACTGATTTTTGTAGGAGTATTTTTTATTATTGCTTTAGTAACAGTACTGATAGAGAAAAAGAAAATACATGATATTGTATTTCTGACTTCTGGCAGTTTTTTTCTTTACATCATTCACGATCCTATGATTCGTTTTGTTCGTAAGTTTACTCTTCGCTGGATAGATCACACCAGTGAATTTCAGGCGATAGCTATATATTTTGCAGCAGTAGCAATTGATGTTGCTGTTGCTTATTTCGTCTTTTGGTGTTTACGAAAATGTGCGCCCGGTTTCTTAAAATGGTCGACGGGAGGACGATGAAATGTAGTTGTTTTTACTTATTGAAGATATTTTAGTAATACATTGATTTCTCTTTGATAGGATAACTGTTTTACATCATAATCCTGATATATATCTATATTGATAGCACCATTTACAATTAGAGAAAGAAGGCGATTCAAATCTGTACTATCTTCTTGTTTTATGAAGGAACCATATTTTTCTTGTTCGATTAAATCAGCTGCACCTCCTACATTTGTGCTGATAATGTAGTTCTTGAAACGTTTGGCTTCATTCAGGACAATTCCGTAGCTCTCCCAGCGTGAAGTGCATACAAAAACTTTAGCCCGATTGTACCATTCCCATAAATCTTTTTTGCTGTTTACTTTTCCTATAAAGATGATTTGTTCCTTCTTTTCGGGATGTTTTTGGTAGAAATGTTCTATGGCTTGATGAAATTTTTCTTCTATAGGACCTATTAAAATAAATTTCCATGCCTTCAGTTCTATGCATTCCAATGCATCCAGAATCATTTCGGTGTTCTTTTGATGACTACCCAAACGCCCTACAGTAATTATCAAATTTTCTTTTTGTTGAAATTCCCGCTCTGAAATCCCGGATGTGGCAAATTCTTCTTCATCAAAAGCATTAGGCATCAGGACTAGTTTTTGCCTCATTGGTTTACTGAATACGCTATTGTTACATAGGAAATTATAAGCTTGGGAGGTCTCACATGACAATACATCTACGTTTTTTAGGCAATTTGTGTACAATATCTTTCGTAAAGTTTTTCCTAAAAAAGTATGTCTTGTCAAATCCCATTCCTGACCGGAACTTGTATCCAGTTTAACGTAAACTTGTCCATGTTTGTTTAATAGTTTATAGAGTAGAATATTGATTAATGTTTCCAGTTTCCAATGAAAACACATCAATAAATCAATGTGTGAAGCATTCTGAAACAAGTATTTTATGTAAATAGGGATTCTTAGGTATGGATTATGTCCTAATGGCTTCTTGGTAAATGTCAGTCCTTTCTTTGATAGAGTAGGGATGAGCTCGGCTACCTTCTCGGAGTAGCCACAACAGATTTCTGTTTGATAGCCCAAGGCCTGTCCTAAATAGTAGGGTACCAATACTACATCTTTCCCGAACTCTAACGAGTTAAGTTTTCTCCAAAGAAGTGTTAGTCTCTTTTTCATGAGTTTTAGTTTTTAAGCCAGAAAACAAGCCAATTTTTTAACTTGACGTATTGGGATAGATGTAAACGTTGGAAGCGACAGTAAGTTTCTATTTTCTCAAGTGTTTTCATTTTATGACCCAACCAAATGACTGAATTTAATGTCTTTCTTAAATACAAGTCAATAATAGCACTCCATTCAACATGTTGCTGCGTCCAACTACGTATTTGTGTACAAACTAAAGTATATCCCTCGATATTGTGCATACTAAAACTTGCCGCCATAGTCGAACTATTTCGTACTCTGCGTTTAAAAAATGGTTGCGGTATGTAGCCGACTCGATGAGCATTCAGCATGATTTGTACCACAAAAATAGTATCTTCATGAATTATTCCGGAAGGGAATCCTCCGAAATATTGCTTGAGGAAAGAATGCTTCGTAAAGCATAGCCAGGGAACAACGTAGAATATCTCATGTTCTAATTCATAGTGCATTAGTTCTATTCCATCCCAAATTTTTTGTTCATCTATTTTTCCTTTCCTGCAATAATTGAAAGTTCCTGATGAAGTGGAAGTCTCATGTATGGTTTTTGCGTCGAAAGTAACAAAGTCAAGTTCTTTTCTTTCGCACATTTCGTAACATTGTCTTAGGGCATCTATATCCAGAATATCATCACTATCCATGAAATAGATATATTGACCGGTAGCCAGTTGTAAACCATTGTTGCGCGCTACCCCTTGTCTCTGGTTGGGTTGGATAAGATATTTTATTCTATTATCTTTTCTGGCATATTTTTCAATAATATATTGACTATTGTCTGTGGAACCATCATTGATGAGGATTATTTCCAAATCTTTCAGCGTCTGGTTGCAGATACTGTCTAAAGCACTATGTAAATAGGTGGCTGTATTATAAACAGGTATAATAACAGAAACCTTGATAGACGGGTTGATATCAGAACAATTATTCATCATTATATGGTTTTGATGCCGGACAAATGTAATAAATCTAATTAGATTTTTTTCTATTTCACCGGATAAATATCTTGTATTCCGGTCGTCATTCTGCTCTAAAAGTCTTATCTTTACCTGAAAGATAACAATCAATCTTTATTTTATTAGTGAATAGTTTTTTTGAATTATGATTTATATTCGATTAAGTGGTCGTTTTGGTAACTATTTGTTTCAAATAGCTGTTGGTGCTTCCCTTGCAAAGAGGTATGGTACGGATTTTAAGGTAGTAGTGGCTCCTGATACAGAGGCAATAACTACTATCAGTGATGAATCAATGTGGAAGTATGTTTCTTCTTTTAAAGAGAATATTTTTCGTGAAATAGAATTTGTGCGTGAGGCGCCAGTTAATATTCCTTTATATAGTTGGCGTGATTTCCCATACAAGCCAATTCCTTATAAAGGCAAAGATTTGTTGATTGACGGATATTTTCAGTCTTATAAATATGTTGATACAGATTTGTTGCGACAATTGTATGCTATGCCTGAAGAAATAGGAAATAATTTGAAGCAAAAGTATAGAGATGTTTTGAAGCGATCTTTTACTTGCATTCATGTACGTCGGGGAGATTATCTCAAGTTACCTCATCGTTTTAGTATCTGTTCATTGGCCTATTTTAGGAAAGCTATTGAACAAATTGGAGAAAATTCACTTTTTGTAATAATCAGTGATGATTTGAAATGGTGCAAGAAGCACTTCAAAGGACAGAATTATGTGTTTGCAGATAAAGGGAATTCTATGTTGGAGGATTTCTATTTGCAAAGTTTGGCTGCAAATAATATAATTAGCAACAGTTCTTTTAGCTGGTGGGGAGCTTGGTTGAATATGAATCCAGATAAAAAAGTGTTTTATCCGAGCCCGTGGTTCGGACCGCACTATTCTCATTATGATACATCCGATTTATGTCCGAATTCCTGGATTCCTTTACCTAACCGAACTCCGCTTCGTTATCAGTTAAAATCGATATGGATACGACTGGCAATGAAAGTAAGGCATCGATTAGAAAAAAGTAAGAGGTGATTAACGTTTGCGAAAACACTTTTTGACTTTATTTATGATGTCATATTCTTTACGCCATTGTATATAACTTCCCCATAAGAGTAATGTCAGAAAGCTTTTTATGCAAAAACTTATTAATATATTCCAATTGATCGAATAGAAGGAGATGATATACAGTAGCCCTCCTATGAACAGTGTAATAAATAAGGGGGAGATGAGTTGGCTGTACAAATGTAATATACTGCGATGGAACTGATAATGATAGAGTTGCCAATAGCACTGTATGAAACTCAATATGTAAGATATCAACATGCTATAGGCAAAAGCTTCCAAAGTACGGAAAAATAGAATACATATTAGGAATCCGGTGCAGGTGACAAAGGCTGTAAAGATGCCGCAGATGAAAAGTCCGCGTGTATCGTTACTGCTTTGGAAGAATGAACCGGACGATGACATTACAATTTGCAGTCCAACGCTCAGTGAAAGTATTTGAAAAGTAGGTATGGAAGGTTCCCATTGGGGACCGAATACGAACAGCATCAGTTCGCGTCCACAGAAGAAGAGGAGGATGCCTAAGGGGAAACCGATAAAAGCCAGAAGTCGCACCATTCGTTCGTTAATAGTAGCCAGTCTTTTTTCTTCTTTTTGGTAATCACTTAGAATAGGGTGTAATACAGGAGTGATGACATAGGTAATATTTTGTATGGGCAGGGACATCAGACGATAGGATTTTTCATAATAGCCAAGTGGTGCCATACCTATGTATTTTCCAATCAGCATCTTGTCTAAATTACGAATGAAGTAACTCATTACGCTAAAGAGAAATTGATACATGGAATATGCCCATATTTTTTTGAGACTGTCTATGCCCCATGTCCATAGGAGTTTTTGGGGATATTTTCTTAGGGAAATGAAATAAATCAATGCACTAGACAAAATGGGTTGGATAAGTAGTGTATAGAGCCCGGCTCCCATTAAAGCAGCTACAATAGCAAGAGCACCTACTAATATTTGAATAATAAAAGTCCGCCATGCGATAAACTTGAAGTCTTTATCTTTGAAAAATAAAGTATTAGGTACGGTTCCGGCTGATGCAAAGAACAAATTCACCGATAGAAGCTGACAGATAGGAAGAAGACGGTTATCTTGATAGTAGTTGGCGATAAAGCCTGTCGATGAAAAGAATAATGCGCTCAGTATGATTCCTATCCATACTGTAAACATATAGATTCTGTTTATGTCTAACGATGTCAATTCCTTATTTTGAACAATAGCGGAAGAAATTCCTATATTGGTGAAGATACTGAAGAAGTTGATAAAGACAGTAGCAATAGCAACAGTACCAAAATCGTCGGGACACAATAGGCGTGCCAGGATAGCCATTACAACCAATGATATGACCAAGCCTGAATATTTAGCTATTGCCGTATAGAATACTCCAGAGAGCATCTGCTGTTTAATATTTGCCATGATTAGTCCTGTTTTTAGGAATGAACTTATATGCTATCATACACTTTTTTCATTTGTTCCTTCCATGAGAGATTTCGAATCGAATCTCTGATTTCTTGTGGAGGAGTCGTTTGCTTTTTGCAAAATGCTATTACCTTTGAAATTTCGATTGGAGTTTCATCGGCTGGTGCTTTCAGTATATAAGGCATTTTTTCAAAATCATCGTCTGTTTCTGAATAAATGAATCCGAAACCTCGTGCTGCATATTCCCGGTTTTTCAATGTCTTAATATTTTGTATACCACTGCGGTGACGGGCCAGACTACCGACTGCAAAATCAGCTTTTTCAAAAAGTACATCTAATTCTTTTCCATGTTTTGCACCATGAAGAATCACGTAGGGAGATAGCCCGTATGTGTGAATTGGCATTTCTATTTCTTGTCGTTCTCTCTCACCTGAAAGATTGCCTACAATGTGAAAATATACTTTATAAGTAGGATTTTGTGTATAATACTCTTTTAATCCGTTTATTATACGGTCGAAGCCATGCCAAAAGTGGATTTCGGCAACGCCTATTAAATGTAGCTCATTCTCCATTGTATGTATCTGCTGACGTAAGGGGATGGAGCTGAAATCAATCCCATTGGAAATGCGGATGGTACGCTGTCCGAAAATCACGGTATCATTGGAAAAGGTCACTATGGCATTTAATTGTTTACATAAGTCATGACGGAATATCTTGTCTATACACAAGTTTAACTTTTGGTCAATAAACTCTTGATCATAAGGATAGGTTGGTATTTCCAATACAACTTTGGCTCCTAATTTTTTAATAGCCTTTACAAGGTGTATCGTGAATGGATTGGCATTATGGTAATAACGGATATATACTAATGAAATCTGTTTTTCTCGGATATAGCGGATGATAGGAGCGAATGATATTCTTTTTTTTATTTTTGCAATAATACCTTTTCCCAGATTTACCAAGATATTATTATCAACCATCCACTGCCTTTCCCCGTTTTCACAAACTTCATAGTAGCAGGTATGTACATCTAAGCCACATTGCTTAAACGCATCTACTTGATACCTAATTTTCTTACTGATACCGTTGTACTCTTGGAAACCATAAAATATAAGAAATAATGCTTGCATAAATTGGAAGGTTATAAGGTGTGGTATAATTGAACCAATTCACTTGCAGTCTTTTCCCATGAGAATTGTTGTGCACGTAGCAAACCATATTCTTTCTGCTTTTGATAAAGCGTGGAATCTGTTTCCAATTTTAACAAGACATCGGAAATTTCTTCCGGTTTGTAAGGATCCACAGTTAGTGCTCCAGTCCCTGCAATTTCAGGCATGGCGGATGTATTTCCGGTGATTATCGGGATACCACATGCCATTGCTTCCAATATTGGGATACCGAAGCTTTCACGAAGCGAAGGATAGAGAAAAGCGAAAGCCGCATTATAAAGTGTTGCTAAATCCCGGTTGGCAATGTATCCCGGGAAATACAAATGTGGTTTGATGGCTGAAATTCCTTCTTGCTGTAATAAACTGTCTATATATTCTTCTTTTAGATCAGCTATGAGTAACGGGCGTTTTATGGAAGACTGTTCTAAATAAAGATGATATGCCTTCAAGGTTCGCGCTGCATTTTTCTTGGGATCAGTATTTCCTAAAAAGAATAGAAAACCATTTTGAGGAATATATTTTTGGACGATATCCATATTTAGATCCGATTGTTGGCGGAAATAAGTATTATAACCATTATAAATCGCCGTGATACGCTCTGACGGAATATTGAGGGCGTGGCGGATACGGTTACATTCAAATTGTGATACAGTAATAATCTTTTTACATTTCTTTAGGATACGGGGAACGACCAAGCGGCGATAGTGCCAACCCATTTCTTGATAGAGGGATGGACTACGATGTTGTCTGGGTTCCAGATATATAATGTCGTGAAGTGTCAATATAAGGGGAACCGAACATCGTATGGGAGCTGTATTCGAAGTGCAATGTAATAAGTCCACCTTTAATTTTTTTACAATATGTGGAAGAGCCACTTGCTCCCAAAATAGATAGGTAGGGCACTTTAATTCTATGATAGAAAGATTAGCTGACTCTACCAAACAACGATCTTCACCTGGAGCGACGATAACAAAGTATTTGTTATCGTCGTTTCTTTTTTGTAATTCACGAATAGTTTCTAAAGCAACAAAGTCCATTCCATGCTTGTTAGGGCGGAAAATGCGTTGAGCTTCAATCGCTATCGTCATTCCTTTTTTTTTTCTTCTGACTTTTTTGTTTTCTTTTTCTTTTTGAACTGGAAAAAACGAGAGAAATGGCTAAATATAGATGCAAAAACAAGAATAGGCAATGCCCATATTGAATGCTTGAAACGTTTGTTTACTTCTCCGTCAGGCAATGCCATTAAAAATGTAATAACAATAACTGCTAAAAGAGTATACCATTTAAAACTGAGTGTCCAGTCGAGGAAAGTAACTCCAACAGCACATAGAGTAATAAGGGCAATAAGTAAGAATCGTGAAGGCATCAGCCATTGGAATAGTTTAAGGGCATAGTCCCATTCACCTCTCAATAAAGTGATAGGTAATCTTTTTAGAGCTAATATTGTACTACTGTATTGCGAACGAAGCCAGCCAATTCGTTGTGCTTCATATCCGTCGGCACTTTCTTCTTTTTTACTATAACACACCACCTCTTCCATATATTCGGTAAAGATGTTCTGTTGCAATAATGCCGTTTCCATAGCTTTACTTAAATCAGAACCTTTAAGCTTGGGGGCTATTTCATGAAACATGGCAAAATCGAATGCCATTGCCGAACCTATTAATGCGGAAGAAAATCCCATACGGGTATGCGCTTTTCGAAAAATATTATTATTTATTTCTTCACTGGTTGCATTCAATACGGCGATGCTAGTAGTTAAATTTTCCGTCATGCGATGTGCCTGAATGGCGTCACATCCCGAATAGTATGCGTTATTAAATAGGCTTAAAGCATTAGGAACAATTCGGTTGTCTGAATTGAAGATGATGACCATATCGTATTCTGCCGGAGAATAACGTTCCATTACTTGCTGAATGGCGTAGACTTTGGTACATTGTTCTTTGTCAGGAACAACGATATTTACCGGCATCTGAAGTAGGGTAACAAGATCTTCTTCTGCTAGTTGGGTAGCAGCGACAGCTATGTCATACTTATCTCGTGGATAGAGTTGAGTATCCAGAAAATGATTAATGGATTGAATAACTTCTTTACCGTTGCGTAATACCGTAAACAAAACAAGGAAGCGGTGTATCTCTTTGGCAGGAGGATACGGATTTTTGTATTTTCCTAACGAGAAAAGAGCACAAATGAAAAGATATAAAACCGGTAAACACAAGAATAAAAACAAAATGGCATCTGTTATTTGCAAAGCATTATTGTTTTCGTCCATCCACCAGTCGGGATTAAATATGGAAAAAATTTCGTTCATAATATGAATTTATTGCTTGTTTATGGTTAATTTCTGTTGAGTGATTTGCTTGTCTATATAGGCACCGTTCATTACAAAGGCTATCATAGCTACAATAATGAAATTTGTAGGTGGCATGCCAGGAGCATATCCGGTATAACCACTCAATAATATACCAAACACAGTGCATGTGAAGGCAGCTAGCTGATGCCTTAAATATCTGTCTTTGACTTTGAACATTACAATGTAACAACAACCTAACAATGTAACAAGATAGATGGTGATATTCAGTACAAGGCCAACTATTCCAGTTTGTATCCAAATGGAAACAAAATAGGAATCAGGCGGTAAGGTACCTTCTTCATATGTTAAATCTTGTTTTAGCCATAATTTAGGTATTGAATTAGCTATACCTATTCCAAATGGGTAATCTTTTAAATATAGTGCCATCTCCTTTCTGTTTTGGATGCGTACATTGAATGATGCATCTGCTGTTGGGCGAAAAGCAGTACGGGCACGTCGAATGAATGAGTTGCCATTACCTATATCAGTAAATGCAAGAAATGCAAAAATACATAAACCTGTAATTATTGTGATGGCAAATGTTCTAATGCTTTTGCATATCAGGCAGTATAAGGCAAGACCTGCAAAGGGGACAACAAGAGCGCCTCGAGTACCGGAAAAAAGCATCCCAATAATTCCCATTGCTGCTATACTGAGATAAAAGATTGCGAATTTCCGATTGCGTGTGTTGAATCCTATAATAGTGTACACGGTTGCTATTGCCCCCATGACTGTACCAAAGTTACCAGCATCAGTAAAATATGAAAAGTAGCGTATTCCAGTTGATAGAATATGAGTTTTTGCAGCTTCTTGTACATATAGCCAATACCTTTCAGATGAGTCAAAACCTACATATCGTTGATACATTAATTTCAAGAAGGCAATGATAGTAAAAAGACCAATAAGTATCAAACCGTTTCTTAATACTTTTGGACTATTAGAAATGATAGATGCAATGATGTACAGTACAAATGTTTCTAATATCATGATACGGATACCATGTGTAATACCTTCTTCATTAATGTGCGGGTTGGCTAATTGTAACAGAATGAATATAATCCACGCAATATAACTTAGAGTGAAAATATTAACAGCATCTTTTAATCTGAAATTAGTTTTCTTTAGATAGAAGACTACCAAAAGAGAAACTGATAAATATACTAATATTATATCCAACCCAACGCTTAACTTAACTTTAAGAGTATAACGAGAGATAGTTGTGAAAAAAAAGGCATAGGTAGCATATAGTAAATAAACAAAATATGGATTCTGGAAACCATAGGCTACAGCTAAAATCACTATAGGTAAGCAGACAATGGCTAATGCTATTAATAATTTCTGAGCAATAATGGCATACGTAATAGCTACCAATCCAGCCACAAGCAAAAGATAGATTAATGCTTTGGGAGGTTGTTCACGTACTAAATATGGAGTATTCGATGCCATAATATTCAAAAGATATTATTTAACCTCATTTTTCTGAGACGTTAGACCTAATTGCGCCAACCGGCTGATGAAAGAGTGAATCGGCATTTTAGGTGGTAATTCACCAGTAAATGATTCTACTACATCACGATCGGCATTGTTTAGGTAGAGCATGAAAGGTGTGTCTTTCAATGCTTCTTTGAAAGGAGCTAATGTCGTATTATCACTGTCACGCCATAAACGGCAGGCATTGGCTATCAATAAATTGACATCAGCCTTTTGGAGTACAGGCAATGGAATGCTGGAGTCTTTGATAGATGGATACTCTACTAATATAATGTCCGGTGTTTTCTCGGCTTCGTTGAGCATCCAAAAATCACTTAGTTGTTGTGCTTGTACATATTGCTTTCCATTGCTCTCAAAATCATAATCGTGAGTAACCAGACGCACACGAAGACCTTCTGACTCCCAATGGCGGATGAAATATTTAGCAAGGAACGATTTTCCTTCACGAGAATTGATACTTAGTAGGTTGATAACCGTAGGTTCACCTACCTTCATATATTTATTCAAGCGGTTGCAACAATAAGCTGCAGCTAAGCGGTTGCATGCTTTCAAGAAACCACGATATTTCAAATTACTAATACCATTGAAAGCAGCTATAACAGGTAAACCACTAAGGCGCTTGCTGCGATAAGGATCGCGTAGGGTATGATCTAACACTTCAATTAATAGGAAGTAGAGAATGATGAATATCATGCTACCAAAGAAAGCAGCAAGAATGTACATCAATCGATTGCGCCCATTGTCGGTAAGAGGATAGGATGGAGGTGCTACAGTTTGAAGATTACTGGTGCTCATTTCGATATTCTTCAGACGTAGGTTGGCACTGGCAAGTCCACTTAGTTGAGTCCGATAATTATCTTCGGCAATGTCGATCGCGCGTTCTTTGCGATTGACTTGTGTACCAACAGGAGACATGTGACTATATTGGTCAAATATATCTTGCTGACGTGATTCCAATACTTTCATCTCGGCTTGTGCTCTGGCTTCGTTAACCAATGCTATAAGCCATTCATTAATCATATTTTCAATGCCTACACCCTCTTTTGTGAAAGCAAATTCATTTAAGTTATCTGAAATACTGCTAATTCGATCTTCAGCTTGTCTTAATTCTGTCTTCTCTTTTTGTAGTTCTTCACTTTTGGACTTACTTTTGTCCGAAATGAAGATTTCTTTTTCCATGATACTTTGGTTCAAGTTGCTGACTTTATCTAATTCTTGCAACAAGTTGGTATTGTTACGGATAATTTGAGCACGTACATCCATCTTCTCATCTAACATCTTCCGCAAAGCCACCGCTCCTTCATAGGTTCGTTTGGCTGCTTCCAGACGGTCATCTACTTGATAGCGAGTAGCGGCTAAGGCCTTTGTTTCTTCACCGTAGTTAATAATACGCTCTTGAACATTGTAGTGCATCAGGTTATCTTCCTCTTCACTGAGTCTGACTTTGGCTAATCGTACTTGTTCTTCAAAATAGGCAATCACATCGTTTGTTGATTTGAACCGGAGGATTTCGTAGGCATTAATAAGTTCTTCAATGAGAAAAGCTACTGTTAGTTGAGTCAACCCAGGATCTGCAGATGTATAGGAGATATCTAAAATATCGCTATTACCTATGCGCTTAAGTTCTACCCGGTCTAAAGCAGCCATGCTGTAAAAAGCTATGGTACGATTGAAAACAGAATAAATAAAATTATTATGATCATTTTTTTTATAGGCTGTTAAGTTAGCTAAAGTTTTGCTTTCGTCTTTACGGTCAATCAATTCCATAACCTCTTTGGGAGTTATTTGCAATAACTGACGGTAGTGTTTCGCTTGAATGTATTGATTGTCTTTCCACTCTTCACCATGAGTATAAGAACTAGCTAAAAGACGTAAAGAAACTTTTTCTAATGTACCTCGGGATTTGGCAATATTGACAAGGTTATCGAAAGTGGCAGCAACTACAGAAAAATTTACAGCAGCTCCATCCAATGAAGTCGAGCTTGTAATACCAGCGTATAAGCTGCTTTTAACAGTATAGCTATAAGGAAGGAATTGGGTAAAATAAATAACTAGACCTGTGACAAAAAGGGTTCCCCATAATAACCAATAGCGGATACGATACAGGAATTGCGATATAAATAGTAGGATATCCATAAGCTCTTTTATTATTTGTCTCTGATGATTTTTACATTTGTAAGCATCTCAAGTAAAATGATTGAATTATGTAAAGCTACACGAGCCTGCTCATAGATGGTGACCGCTCCTGAACGTCGTGCACGCTCTACTGCCAACTCTGTTATTGTAATTTTTCCTTGAACAAAATTGTATTCTGAAATTTTTATTTGTGCATTATATAATGCTGCTGTTTCTGCCTTAGCTTTGATTGTAGCAAGTTGTTCCGTTACAGCATTGTAAGCTTCTAGAATTTTTAACTTACGATCTTCCATAACTTCATCTTGCGCATATTGCAATTGCTCTATTTTATATCGGTAGTCTTTCAATTTTATCGGTCGATTGAATAAATCGCCTAACCCTATACTAAAGCTGGCACCTAAGTTGAATGTATGTCTCGTTCCGACAGATGTTGACTGGTACCAGTCTACAAATGTTTCACTATTTTCGTTAATGGTGTTAAAACGTCCAAATGCATAGTTCGCATTTAGGCGGAAATAATTCCACCATTCCCGTTTCTCAAGACGATATTCATTTTTAACTTGGGCAATTTGTGACTGCGCTTTCTTCACTGTTGCATTTTCTGATACAGCATCCAAAAAAACAGATAACGGAGGCAATTCCATTTTTTCAATTTCAAGTTGGAGTTCTTTCATTGTTTGTCCTGTAGCTGCATTTTCCCATTTACTATCTTCCATCTTTAGAAGTTCCAAGGTTTTAATACGTTCCTCACGAGTCATCGTCTGTTCTTGGGCGATAACTGTAGCTGGAAGAGCAAATAAACTTACAAAAATTACACTACAAACAATGAATACAATATGTTTCTTTATCATCTTTTTATTTTAAGTTCATTTTTACTGACTTCTCTCTGTAATCAAACATTTTCTTTTTGTATAAATGCAGTCAACGTCTTAAAAATGATTTTCATATCCAACCAAAATGAGAAATCTCTTGCATATTTTATATCTAATTGTTTTCTTTCCTCAGCAGACATTTTACCTGCACCACCACGTTTTTCCACTTGCCACAATCCAGTTAAACCTGCCGGAGCCATGAATCGGTCAATATAGGCATCACTGGTCAGTAACTCAGCTTCGTAAAGTGGGAGAGGGCGATTACCTACAATACTCATATCACCTTTCAGTATATTGAATAGCTGTGGCAATTCATCAATACTATATTTACGGATGATACGTCCCACACGAGTAACACGTGGATCATTTTCAAGTTTAACGAATGTATTCTCCTTTGTTTTCTCTTTCTTTTTGATGAAATCTTCCTCAGAAATAACAAAGTCATCTGAAATCAACAAGCTTTCTTCTTCATCCGGTGTTCCGGCAAGGTCATCGAAACGGATTTCAGGACCTTCATCGGAACTTTCAACTTCTTCAATCTGATATTGATTGAGGGCATTCAGCTCCTTCAGCCGTTTGTCTGCATTGGTATACATGGAACGGAATTTCAGAAAATCGAAAATCTGATAGTTAGAGCCAACACGCTGTGATTTATAGATAACTTTTCCTTTGCTTTCCAAACGAATAGCAATGGCTGTACCAATTAAAATAGGAGAAAGAATGATAACAGCAGTACTCGCAAAGAGTATATCGAATGTGCGCTTCCACATAGGGAGGTGGTATGTATTCAATATCTTGCGGTGCGTCTCGCTAAATTCTTTTAGCTTGCTTTCCTTGCGTGCCTTGAGATATGCATTCATGCGTTGAATACTATCTTCTTCTGCATGTGGTGGAAGCGTATTATTAACTCCGGCTTGCAAATAAGCTTTCCTATTTTCAGACTTTAGAGCTTCGGTTATGAGGGTGATATAAACCCGGGGATAACGCTTACGCAAATAAGTAATTTCAATACAGTCCGCTTCACGTACATCTGTTTGTTCGTAAAGGATAGATATGTTATACCGTTCACGAATACCGTCAATCACTTTTGCCGCTTTCTGAGATGAAGAGACGGCCACGAACATGCCACCTGTAACCTTGCTCAGGTGATCAATGATAATTCGGTTACTTCCGATATAAATGTAGTATAACATGTCCTTTTACGTGTTTTGTGTTAATTAGATGAACTTCTTTAAGCGTACTTTCAATTCCATGGGATTGAAAGGTTTCAGAATGTAATCTACTGCTCCTTCCTCAAGTAGACGGATACGTTCGGTTGTGCTTTCTTCACTGGATAGCATCATAACTGGAATATGCTTAAATAACTCATTACTCTTAAGGTAATGGAGAAATTCTGAACCTGTCATTTTGGGCATACGGATATCGGATATGATTAAATCTGGTTCGTTGCCTTCGTGTAACCAGTCAATAGCTTTTAAGGGATCTTCGCAATATACAAAATCATACTCTTTTCCCAAGTACATAGAGAGCACTTTGCCTATGGAGGCTTTATCATCTACTAATAATATCTGTTTCATTATCGTAAGTTATATTATTCTACACCTGTTATTCGTTATATGGTTGTAAATCTATTTGCTTGTCATGATACTGCGCTCTTTGCAGATTTTACAAGCAATGAAATCAACTGAATCTTATTCTTTTCCATAAATATATTGATTAAGTTTGATCTTAAGCAAAAATACGCTTATTTGCGCTAATAATATTTGTATAGGGGAAGAATTACTTGTGAGTTAACTCTATTTAACGCTTTGTTGAGGTTAGATGAAGCAAGTTTATCTTTAAAATCATCAAATAATGAATTCTAATTCTTTAGCCTCTTGATAAAAGAAAAGATACCTTGTAAGCGGGGTGATACTTGGATAAATTCCAAAAGCCGAAAAAAACTCCGGCTTTTGGAAATTTATTTTATCCATTGTTAAGGTTTTACGAAGATGTTATTATTGTGGTCAGATATCCAATTTAGGTCTTCTGCTTTTCCACCATTTATTACCCAGTCTTTGAATTTGGGGTAGACATTGGTTATCGGATTGTACTCTTTTGGCCATTTCCATACTTCGGTATTCGGAATACAAATACCCCATGCCAGTCCTTCGGTGCTGAGATAGTAGCCTTTTTTCGGGAGCTTAAGCATGTTGTTGTATTCAGAGGCGTCATTACTCATCCCCAATAATTCCTTAGTTCCTAAATTAGTAGGGGCATAGTGTGCCATGTGTACTTCTGTACGTCCTATAATTCCATGACCGTCCTGAGTTATGATGAATACATCTATATTTTTGATATTAGCAGCTTGAGCTGCTTCTTCTGCTGTCGGGAACATCATTTTTATTTCAAACTCGGCCCCATCTCCTTCACTATTGTCGCCAGGGACGGTGCAGTAAAAAGCAAAATCATTATCTGTGATATTGGGTTTGCAGAATTTATGGGCATTCGTACAAAGGATTACGACAGGATTGTTCTGACCTGCCTCAAATATAGGATTGCCACTTTGTACTTTTCCACTAATAGTCACTCCACTACTTTTTACATTTAGAAACTGGATTCCTATGCCAGTTTTTCGACTGGCACCAACGGCGCGTACATGTCCTTGAATAGAGACTTGCTTGTCCTTATTGGTAGTACTTATCTTATCAATGGTGATTATTACATCATTCATATCAAAGTCTCCATAGGCAGGCCATTGGTCTTCAAATGCATAGGTGTAAATGGTGTTGTCTCCTGTATCTGGTTTTGGGGGATCTTCCGGATCGATAGTGCCGGGATTCCCTGGATATACTGTTCCGCTGCAATTATTGATGGGGTTGGAGGCTGTGCCATATTCTATTGTAACCACTGTAGCGGCTTTATCTACCATCCATGGGTTATTACTGGGCACTGGTTCTTCATTATAATATTCTTTTTCTCTGTCGAGTATTAAATTCTCTTTTATATGGGTGGTACCTGTGTATATGAATTTTTGGGCTTGAATCATAGATGCCTCTTCTGTTTTACTACCTATGATAGTGCATGTGTTTCCTGTATAGAAATTTATTGCTTTTATGATAGAACCGTTATAGAGTTCTTGCGTAGTTTCATTGATTATTCTTACACTTGGGGCTGATTCCCATTCTTTATCACTGGTTCTTTTTCCGGTGATAGAACCACTATCCATTATCAGATTTCCCAAAACAATAGATGTCTTGGCAATAAGTGTACAATTGTTGTAAAGTGTGGCAGCTGTATGGTTGCTGCAATCAAAAGTGTTTAATTCAAAAAGGTTGTCATTGATGACTATTGCGCCACCAATAACTTTGTCTGCTATGATTGTTCCGGTTCCATAATTTGCGATGATGGAGTTTAGATTGCTGTTTGTCTTGAATGCTCCCACCCGCATTACACCATGATTTAAAATCTGAGTGGATGTCACATCTACATCTTGAACTATGGTGAATGTGGCATTTTCTGCATTGTATATGACACCTGAGTTGATGTCTTTGGCATTTTGTGCAGTAATTGTTCCAAAATTCCTGACAGTAATTTGTGCTTGTCCAAAGTTTATGTCGGCAGCTGTGGTAAAGGTTGCATTTTTGTCATTATACAGACTGGAACCAGTATTAAATGATATATTTCCACTAACTTTAAAAGTCCCAAAATTTTTCACAGAGATATTCGTTTGGGTTTGAAATGACTGGCTATTTATGAAGCCGCCTTTTTGTATCTCTAGGCTACATCTGTCACCCATATAAGGCTGGCCTGTAATTTGACCGCCGTTTGTTACATAAATATCTAAGCCTTGAGGAGTGCTATTCATGTTCCATGTTCCTCTTACAATGACGGTAGCTTTACCATTATAGTTTGTCAGTTGTCCACTAAATACATCTCCGCTTTTAATAACATATACAGCTCCGTTTTTTAATTGGTTATTGGAATAGGGCTCAAACTCCGGATTTTCAACTAATTCATTTATTGAGGTTTCTTGCTCTCCACTGTACTCCTTTACTAATGAAGAGATGCGATCCCAACCGCTTTTTCCGGGAATATTGAGTGTACGAGTCTGGGTAACTGGATAGTATAATTGGCAACTTAATGTATTACCGTCTTTAGGTGTTATATATTGATATACAGTTTGGCGTTGTTTCGGGTCGGTCTGACGAATAAATAAATGTTCGATAGATTTAGGTATACTAATTTCTGTTGTATAATTAGTACCGCTTTTAGCATACCCTGCTGCAAGTGGCGTTGCAGTTGCATCTGACAATGGATTTCTTGTGAATATTTCTATTAGGTACTTATACTGCCCATTGAATTTGTCTTTTACTTCAATGTTTAACTTGACAGTTGCGAGCATTGACCAGTCGAAGCCATCAGGGGCTACGAAATCATCTCCTAGAGGGTTCTCTACCGGTGCTACAGGGCGGACCCTATCGGGGTCGTATACATCATTGTCTGCGCAAGCTATAAATAATAGAGGAGCAGCAAGGGCAATAATTAAATAATCGTGTTTTAGAATTCTCATAATTATACATTTATAAATCGTGTGATATTAGTTTGCCTTTTACGCAACAAAGATAAATAGAAAATTCAACTTTTTGGGTTTTTGGGGATTATTTGTGAAATAAAGTTTATCGTAGTTGTTTTTTTGATCCAAAAAAAGCCGGAAGTTAACTTCCGGCTTTAATATGAAAATCCTTTAATATGTTATTAGGGATTGACAAATATGTCATTTGTGTGATTGGATATCCAATCTAAATCTTCTGTTTGTCCACCATTGATTACCCAATTTTTAAAACCAGGATAGACGCCTGTTATCATCATGTATTCCTTTGGCCATTTCCAAACTTCAGTGTTTGGAATACAAATTCCCCATGCCAAGCCCTCAGTACTAATATAGTAGCCTTTCTTGGAGACATTGAGCATAGTATTGTTTGCAGAGGCGTCATTGCTCATTCCAAATAATGCTGTAGTACCTAAATTAGTAGGAGCATAATTGGCCATGTGTACTTCTGTGCGGCCTATATTTCCTTGGGCTTCTTTACTGATGATGAATACATCCAAATTTTTGACATTCATAGCTTTGGTAGCTTCTTCAGCAGTTGGGAATGTCATTATGATTTCAAATTCAGCTCCATTGCCATTATATTGACTTCCAGCACTTGGAATGGTATTATAGAATGAAAAATCATCATCTGCAATATTGGGGTTGCAATGCTTGTGTGCATTGATGCTAATAATTACAACCGGATTATTTTGACCGCTTTCGAAAACAGGAGTACCGTTTTGTACTTTTCCTGCAAGGGTTACTCCGCTACTGCTTACGTTTAAGAATTGGATACCTACACCAGTTTTACGACTGGAACCAACCGCACGAATATGTCCCTTAATAGACAGTTTCTTGTTATCATTGGTTGCAGTCATCTTGTCAATGCTGACAACAATGTCATTCATGTCGAAGTCACCATAAGCAGGCCATTGATCTTCAAAGGCATAAGTATAAACGGTCTTATCCTCTACGTCCGGTTTTTCGGGATCTTCCGGGTCAGGATCACCTTCATTACCAGAATAGTAATAGCCACCACAAGTAGAGAATGTATTCTTTGATCCTCCCCATCCGGTAGTTGAACATCCGCTTGTAAGCCATCTGGCATTATTTATGCCATTGTAAGGAGGATCATAGGTAAATGCGTTTTCAGGCATTTCTATAACCAAGTCCTTTAAATTAGTATCACCTCCTTGAGATATACGTACTCCTCCAACCTGCAACAAAGAGGGGTTGCTTCCTTCTCCCCTGAAATTGCTTGGAGTCCTGTTGATATGTAACAAAGTAGCTTTGATTACTGAACCGTTCTTCAGAATATATTGTATTGGACTATCATTACTCATAACTACTGGAACCGGCTTCCACTGGTCGGCATTACTTCCGGAGGTATTCAGGTTCTCGGGTTTCTCTCCAGTGATGGAGCCATTGTCAAGTGTCACATTTCCCCAATTGAATTTCTCCTTTACTATTAGTGCACAACTATTATATAGCATGTCAACTGAGGAATTCTCGAATATTGTGAATTCGCCATAACTGTCATTATAGACGGAAACTCCTCCACTCAGGTGATATCCTTTAATAATGCCTTTGTCATGATTTACTATGAAGCTGCCATTTGATGTGTTATTAGTTTTTATGACACCGGTTTGTTCGTCTACTAAAATTGCTCCATAATTACTGAAGGTACTGGTGGTGAACTCAAGGTTCAGGGATGAAAGCTGACCTTTGTTCAGTACTTTGCTGTTATCTACCTTAAACCATTGTCCAACTGTAAGTTCACCTTTATTAATGAAGTTCATTTTAACAAGATCCATGACTCCGGTAACCTCGATTGCGCCGGCATTGTAAATCTCCGGATATGAACCCATATTTGCAGTAATAGTGGCAGCCGTAATCGTACCAAAGTTCTTATAGACCTTACTACATGGTTTGAGCGTACCGTTGTTGATGGACATTGTTACACCGGAGGCGATAGTCACTGATGAAGTTGATGCTCCAAATGTTACGTCTCCATTTGCAATAAAGTCTCCTCCAATGAACCAATCACCATAATTGGCAGCAAAATTACTTGTACATTCAACTGTACCACCTTTTTCTACAACAAATTTAGAAACAGTTGTAAATGTCTTATTACTTGGAGTTGCAATTTCTATTTTACCTCCGTTTAATACGTAAATGTCAAAGTTAGAATAGATATTAGTTACTTTCCATGTACCTTTTACAAAAATCGTACCTTTACCGCTGGCCATCTGGTAGATTACACTGCTTACTTCTCCAGCTGGGACAACGATTCTTGCTCCATCATTGAACTTATTTTTATCGTATTGGCTCACAGGATCGTCCGATTTGTCCGGAGCTGTCGGAATATCAGGGGTTTCTACTGTGTAATTGTTGTCTTCCAACTCTTTAAAACCTGCAGCAATAGCAGCATTAGCGGCCGAAGTACTACCAGTACCAGCTCTCGTAGTGGTACCTCCTGAATAATACAGTTTGCAATTTAATGTCTCTCCATTTCCCGGAACAACGAATTCATAGACTTCCTTGCGTTGTTTCGGATCAGTTTGACGAACATAAACTCGTTCTATGGATTTAGGAATGCTAATTTCTACAACATAATTTTTTCCAGCCTTTGCATAGTCTGCAGCAATAGGAGTTGCAGTTGCATCGGTCAGCGGATTAGTAGTGAAAACTTCTGCCAAATAGTTGTACATTCCGTTGAACTCATCTTTGACTTCGATGTTCAACTTGACAGTAGTAATCATTGACCAGTCGAAACCAGTTGGAGCCACAAAGTCCTCTCCTAAAGGATTCTCAACGGGGGGTACAGGGCGTACCTTGTCGGGGTTATACACATCATTGTCTGCGCAAGCCGCTAATAAAAAGGGAGCTACGAGAGCAATAATTGCGTAATAGCGTTTAAAAATTTTCATACTTCTCTTATTTTTATGTTATATTGGTTAGCTTTTGTGGCTCAAAGATAAATAAATTATTCAAGTTTTAGTTGTAAATTATGTCTTTTAACAACTTTGGTTGTGTTTTACTTAAAATATGTTTAGTGGAACATTTCAGCCTATGTAACAGCTAATTGCTCATTTTTCCTTTTAACTTTAATAGTTTTATAGTTATCGGAATTTTGGAAAGAAGGGGAAAGTTGATTTTTTTAGCCTTTAAGGTCGTCTGGCTATGGCTTATGCTTTGGTGATTTCTCCCGCAAGGTCGGAGTTCATGCGGTAACGGATTTCTGCCTGGCTGAGACCATGGCCGAGAAGGAACATTAGTTTGGTGACTGCGCATTCGGGGGTACTGTCGTAGCCACTGATAACGCCTGCCTGGAGAAGTTTCAGACCGGTCTCGTAACGTCCCATTTCTACTACGCCACGCTGGCATTGGGTAATATTTACAATAATGATACCGCGCTCAGTAGCATCTTTGAGTTGCTGGATGAACCATTCCTTTTGAGGGGCATTACCGGAACCGAAGGTTTTGAGTACGACTGCTTTAAGACCGGGGACGTGAAGAACTGAGTTGATGATACTTTCCTGAATGCCGGGAAAGAGGGTAAGCATAACTACATTGGTATCAAACAGATAATGGGGCTTCATGGGGCGTGTCGGATCAGGACGGCGGATGATATGTGCATCGTACTTGATGTGGATGCCTGCATGAGCCAGTGAGGGATAATTGAATGAACGGAATGCGTTAAAGTTTTCGGCGTTAATCTTTGTAGTACGGTTTCCACGCATCAGTTCGTTCTCGAAGAAGATACACACTTCGGGCACTATGGGAGTACCGTCGGGATTTTTTGCGGCAGCTATCTCAATAGCGGTAATCAGATTTTCTTTTCCGTCTGTGCGCAAGGTACCGATAGGGAGCTGGGAGCCTGTGAGAATGACGGGCTTAGCCAGGTTTTCGAGCATGAAGCTGAGGGCAGAAGCTGTGTAAGACATGGTGTCGGTGCCATGAAGGATGACAAAACCGTCGAAATAGTCATAATTGTAGTTGATAATCTTTACGATTTTTGCCCAAAGCGAAGGCTCCATGTCCGAAGAGTCGATGGGCGGATCGAACTGGTAGGAAGAGATGCGATAATTGAAACGTTTCAGTTCGGGAACATGTTTGAGAAGATGGTCGAAGTTGAAATTTTCAAGCGCACCTGTCTCCGGGTTTTCTATCATACCGATGGTTCCGCCAGTATATATCAGTAACACAGATGGGTAGTCGATCTTCATAAACATAATCGGGTTTTGATTATTCTGAGTGCAAAGATAGGAAAAAAAGTAATAGGGTGGTAGGGTGGTAAGATGATATTGCTGCCTTTATCACCCGATCACTCTATCACCCTACCACCTTATCACCTTCCTACATTTTCTTTCAGCTGTGTGATCGCCTTTTCCGCATCTCCTTCAGCTTCATTCAGCAAGGTGACGAATCGGCTACCGATGATAGCACCGGAAGAGTTGGCACAAGCGGCGTCAAATGTCTGTTTGTTACTGATGCCGAAGCCAACCATGCGGGGATTGCGCAGGTGCATATCCTGTATCTTTTTGAAATAAGCTTGCTTCTGGCTATCGAAATCTTTTTGGGCACCGGTAGTAGCAGCGCTGGACACCATATAGATGAAGCCGTTGGTATGTTCGTCGATTTCGCGGACGCGAGCCTCGCTGGTTTCGGGGGTGATGAGCATGATGACACGGATGTCGTAACGGTCGGCAATAGGTTTATACGTTTCTTCGTAATCTTTGAAGGGAAGATCGGGAATAATAACGCCGTCGATACCACATTCTACGCATTTCTGACAGAAAGCCTCGAACCCGAATTTCATAATAGGGTTGAGATACCCCATCAGGATGAGAGGAATACGGACATCGTTACGGATATCGCGGAGTTGCTCAAACAAAATACGCAGCGACATACCGTTGCGGAGAGCACGGGTAGCAGCTTCCTGAATAACGATGCCGTCAGCCATCGGGTCACTGAAGGGAATACCGATTTCAATCGAATGGACCCCATTGCGTTCGAGGGTACGGATGACGTCGGCAGTACCTTCCAGGGTTGGGCAACCGGCACAGAAGTAGATGGACAGCAAGTTTTTAGGGCTGTCCTGAAAAAGTTGATTTATACGATTCATGATGTTATTCTAAATTTAATTCGTTCTTAATTCTTTGAGAAAACGTTCGATCCGTTCCACATCCTTGATGCCCGGAGATGTCTCGAAGCGACTGTTGATATCGATACCGGCAAGGCGGGGATGGTGGAATTCTTTCAGGGCTTTGACGCTGTAAGAATTGATGCCACCGCTAAGCAGGAAAGGGGTACTGCCAGTGTAACGTTGCAGAATGCTCCAGTCGAATTGCTGTCCGGAACCACCATAGTGGACGGTACGTGTATCGAACAGATAGTAGTCGCAGAAACCTTCATAATTGAAAATGGCAAGAAGATCCTTGGGCAAGGCGATGGAAAACGCTTTGATGATCCGGATACCCTGTGAATGAAGGGTGCGGCAATATTCGGGTGATTCGTCACCGTGCAGCTGGACATAGTTCAGACCGAAACGGTCGACATACATAAGGATGTTTTCTTTGGTTTCGTTGACAAAAACACCGACACGTTTGGCAAGCGTAGGCAGGTACCTGGGTATCTGGTACAGGTATCTGGGGGATTTGGGGTAGAAGATAAAACCGATCATATCTACACCTAATACTTCTACATCGCGGATGTTGTCTGCATCGGTCATTCCGCATACTTTGATCATTGTATTCATGGGCTTATACCTTAAAAATCACGAATATATGAAATCATGTGTGAATTTCCAAATTTATATACCGTGAATGAGTTCTTCCAATGTGCTCCCGGGATCGTCTGTACGCATGAATGTCTCTCCCATAAGGAAACCACGGAAGCCTGCCGAGCGTAGTTCACGGATGGTTTCAGGGTGCGAAATACCACTTTCGGAAACGAGCAGCGGAGGCGTCTGAAAATCAATTTCAGCAATAGCCTTTTTTAACTCTTCTGCAATGCGGAAAGAGTTTTCTATATTGGTGACGAAGCTGCCCAGATTACGGTTGTTGACGCCGACCATATCCGTCTCCTTATATATATAGGAGAGTTCGGAGGTACTATGTACTTCGAGCAGAACTTCAAGCCCCAGTTCGTGTGCCTGTATGGTGAGCGTGTGGCACTCATCAGGTGTGAGGCAGGCGGCAATGAGCAGTACTGCATCGGCACCTACAATGCGGGCTTGCAGAAGCTGATATTTGTCGATGATGAAGTCCTTACGCAGGATCGGGATGTTGACCAACGGGCGTGCTGTACGGATGTCACGCAGAGTTCCGCCGAAGAACTTTTCATCCGTGAGGATGGAGAGGGCGGAAGCTCCGGCTGTTTCATAAGCAGGGGGAATGAGCTCGGCCTGTGCGTTTTCCTTGATCCAGCCTTTGGAAGGGGAACGGCGTTTGAACTCGGCAATGATGCCGGATGAAGAGTTTGCGAGTGCACGCTTCATGCTGCGGACGGGCGTTGTGCCGGAAGTTCCGCTTCCGACAGCTTCCTGCATCATGGCAGCAGCTTGCTCTTGCAATTGACTGAGGGAGACTGCTTGCTTTTGCTGCTCAATCTCAATCCGCTTGTGGGCGATGATTTCGGATAAAATATCTTTCATAAATTGGAATTTATGGATTCTTACTGATTGATTTCTATAAACTTCTTCAACGTCTCCAGCGCCCGTCCACTTTCCAGCGATTGGCGAGCGATGGCAATGCATTCTTCGATTTCCTTTTCGGGTTCCATCACCTGGATGGCGAAGGCGGCGTTGACAATGACACATTGCGTTTGGGCACGTGTGGCACGGTTATTAAGGATGTTATCAAAGATGCGGGCGGCATCCTCTTTGCAGGCTCCGCCGAAGAGCTCTTCGGGTTGTGCGGCATTGAAACCCAGCGCTTGCGGACGGTAAATCCGTTCGTAATTGCGCGTCATAACTTTGAATTCGTCCGTGAGGGAAATTTCGTCGTAGCTATCGAGACTGTTGACTACCGCAAAGTCGATGCCGAGTTTGTAAAAAACATTTGTGTAGAGTCGCATCTGTGCAAGATCGGCCACACCGAGCAACTGGTAAGTAGGCTTGCAAGGATTGACAAGCGGGCCAAGAAGGTTGAACAGTGTACGTACTCCCAATGCCTTGCGCACAGGACCGACGAACTTCATTGCCGGATTGAAAAGTTGGGCGTGCAGGTAGGCGATGTTACACTCGTCCATGTTGCGTTTCAACTTGTCGGGATCATTGGTGAAACGGATGCCGTGTTGCTCCATGACATTGCTTGCCCCACTGACGGAAGTGGCACCATAATTGCCGTGTTTGGCAACTTTGTAACCGGCTCCGGCCACCACAAAACAGGCACAAGTGGAAATGTTGAACGTGTTCTTTCCATCACCTCCCGTACCTACGATATCGATAGGCCGATAAGGCGCGAAGTCGATAGGTACTCGAGTCTCCATAAGGGCTTCGCGAAAGCCGATTAGTTCATCCACTGTGATGCTACGCATTTGAAATACAGTGAGTAATGCGGAAATCTGTGCTTCGGGATAAGCTTCCCGGGTGATGTTCAGGAGAATTTGCTTGGTTTCTTCCGAAGTAAGCTCTTCGTGGTTGAAGAGACGGGTTAATATATCTTTCATTTTCTTATTTACGATTAGACGATTTACAATTTACGATTGAAAATTCTGTTGTGTCCGGAATGCCTCACTTCAACGTTCGGAATGCCACATGTTAACGGTCGTGAGGTGTGGCATTCGGCCTCATGAGGTGTGGCATTTCAGACGCCTTTCAGCCAGTTGCCTACAATCTGTTTTCCATCGGGAGTCAGTACCGATTCCGGGTGAAATTGGATGCCGTGAACATCGTATTCCCGATGTTTCAGTGCCATGATTTGACCTTCGGAGCTGATGGCGGTGATAACCAATTCTTCGGGAAATTCTTCCGTATCCACTACCCAGGAGTGATAACGACCGACTGGAATTTCAGTAGGAAGACCGGAGAATATGTAATCTTTATTCTTTATTTTCACATTCGTTTGTATGCCGTGAAAGACTTCACTCAGATTGGTGAGCTTCCCGCCGAATGCTTGTCCGATGGCCTGTTCACCCAGGCAGACGCCAAGTATGGGTTTTCGTCCTGCGTAAGTGCGGATGACCTCTAATAGTAAGCCTGCCTCCTCGGGGATGCCGGGACCGGGTGAAAGGATGATCTTATCATATTTCTCCAATTCCTCAAGCTCAAATTTATCATTGCGCAGCACATCTACTTCTGTGCCGAGTTCTTTTACCAGATGGGCAAGGTTGTAGGTGAAAGAGTCGTAGTTGTCTATGATTACTGTTTTCATAATTTCATTTACAATTTACAATTTACATTTTCTCCGCCATTACGATTGCCTTTTTCAGTGCTCCCAGTTTGTTGTTCACCTCTTGCAACTCGGATTCTTCATTGCTCTTGGCTACGATGCCGCCGCCTGCCTGAAACCAAAGTACACCGTTGCGACTGACGAAAGTACGGATGGTAATGGCCTGGTTCAGTGAGCCGTTCAGTCCGATGAAGCCGATGCAACCGCCGTAAGCGCCGCGATTGTGCGGTTCCAGTTCGCTGATGAGTTGCATGGCGCGTACCTTGGGGGCACCGCTTAGAGTGCCTGCCGGGAAGGTGTCGATGAATGCTTTGATGGGGCGGGCATCTTCGTTCAGCGTACCGCTGACGCGGCTTACCAAGTGGATAACATGACTGTAATACTGCATTTCCTTGTAGAAATCCACTTTTACATCGTGGCAGTTGCGGGAAAGATCGTTACGGGCGAGATCGACCAGCATGACATGCTCTGCATTCTCTTTGGGATCATCATGCAGGTATTGGGCGTTCAGCGCATCCTGTTCGGGATCTCCGGTGCGCTTGGTAGTACCGGCGATGGGGTCGATGTAGGCGTGGCGGCCTTCGATGCGGCAGTGCGTCTCGGGTGATGAACCGAAGATGCGGAAACCTCCGAAATCGAAATAGAACAGATAGGGAGAGGGGTTGATGCTGCGCAAGGCACGGTAAAGTTTGAAATCATCGCCTACGAAACGTTGTTCGAAACGGCGGGAGAGAACAATTTGAAACACATCTCCACGCAGGCAGTGGGCGATTCCTTGACGGATATTTACTTTATGCTGTTCGTCGGTCAGTGGGGAAGTGGTTTCACCAACGGCACGGAAATCGTAGGCGGTGTAATTGCGGTTATTGATGGCTTTCTGCACCGTATCCAGTTCACTTTCTTCACCGGGGGCAAGCATTTCAAGAAGTACCATTTCGTTCTTAAAGTCGTTGAAGACAATGAGGTATTGATACAAGATGTAGAGCATATCCGGTGCGTCGTTGGTGGCTTCGCGGCTATCTTTTACGGGAATATTTTCAAAATAGCGTACGGCATTGAAAGAGGTGTAGCCATAAAGACCGCAGTAATTGGCATATTCACCTTCCACATGGAAGCGGCCGAGGAAATCCTCTAAAGCTTTTTCTACAGGATATTCCGGTGTGATGGGGCGTTCTTCGCGAGTGCCGTCGGGCAGGCGGAAGATGGCTGTTCCATGGTCGATGCTGACGCTTGCCAATGGACAGAGTCCGATGAATGAACGGTTGTTTTCACTGCCGTGATAGTCAGAGCTTTCCATGAGTGCACTTTGGGGAAAGACATCACGGACTTTAAGATAAGTACTTACAGGCGTGTGCAAGTCTCCAAGAATAGTACGACTATGTGTTTGATAATTATATGTATCCATAACCCTTTAATTTTTAATTTATAATTTTTAATTATTAAGATACGTCTCTATATCCTTGTCTCCACGTCCCGAAACGGTCAGTACAACAACATCATCGGGTTTGAAGTTCAGCTTTTCGAGGGCACCGAGGGCGTGGGCACTTTCCAGGGCGGGGATGATACCTTCCAGTTTCGTCAGCTCGTAGGCGGCACGGATGGCTTCATCATCATTAACAGCAAGTACGATGGCGCGTTTTTGTGCAGCCAGATTGGCATGCATGGGGCCGATACCCGGATAATCCAGTCCGGCAGAGATAGAGTAGGGCTCTTCAATCTGGCCGTCTTCGTTCTGGATGACGTAAGTGCGTGCACCGTGAATGATTCCCATCTGTCCGAGGGCGATGGTAGCGGCAGTCATACCCGTATCTATTCCTTTACCACCGGCTTCGGCGAGGACGATCTGCACGCGGCTATCGTCGATATAATGGTAAATAGTTCCGGCGGCATTGCTACCACCACCTACACAAGCGATAAGATAGTCGGGGCAGTCACGGCCTTCTTTCTCAATGAGTTGCTTTTTGATTTCCTCGCTGATGACGGATTGCAGGCGTGCCACCATGTCGGGATAAGGATGAGGACCGACTGTGGAACCGATGATGTAGTAGGTATCGGCAGGATGACAACACCAGTCGCGGATTGCCTCGTTGGTAGCATCTTTCAGCGTCATATTTCCGGAAGTGACGGGGATGACGGTTGCACCCAGCATCTTCATTTTTTCCACATTGACATGCTGGCGTTCTACATCCGTTTTTCCCATGTAGACGATGCATTCCATGTTCATCAGGGCACATACGGTGGCAGTAGCTACGCCGTGTTGCCCGGCACCGGTTTCGGCGATGATGCGATGCTTGCCCATGCGGCGTGCCAGAAGAATCTGCCCGATGGTGTTGTTAATCTTGTGAGCTCCTGTGTGGTTCAGGTCTTCACGCTTGAGGTAGAGCTTGCAGCCATATTTTTCGGAAAGCCGGTGGGCATAGTAGAGTGGGGAAGGACGTCCTACGTAGTCACGCAGCAGTTGGTCGAACTCTTGCTTGAAATCTTCGCTTTGCAGTACGTTGAGATAGGTGTTCTGCAACTCTTCCACACACTTGTGGAGTATTTCGGGAATATATGCTCCACCGAATTCTCCGTAATAACCATCTTGATTTACTAAAAAACTCATAATCCTATTTTTTTATTTAATTGTTTACGATTTACTGTTTATCTCAAAACCGGATAAAAGAAAAGAGCCCTGTCGCAGGTTGCGACAGGGCTCTTTCTTAATCTATATTATGTTCACATATATACATACGAGCGCTGCTCCCTTACGA
>ENA-OYZD01000156-OYZD01000156.1-human-gut-metagenome-genome-assembly--contig:-NODE-156-length-39612-cov-16.828248_pt1 | contig 39612 bp, 18 predicted proteins | sample MGYA00244073_ERZ653470 | MGnify/ENA primary metagenome ERZ653470 (study PRJEB26926, sample SAMN06164895) | human gut metagenome | biome: ENVO:00009003; feature: ENVO:2100002; material: ENVO:00002003... | reverse complement strand
CCACAGGATAACACGGATTAACACTGCTAAAAGCTCTTTATTATCAGAACTCCTAAGGCAATCTGTGTTAATCCGTGTTATTCTGTGGTGAGTATGATATACTCTTCGGGCAAAATGGGTTTGCGAACAAAGTCCTTATTTTGCCCAGAACAGTTTGTGGTAGTAAGTGTCTTCGGCTGACACCTCTTTATAGTAGGGATTGTAGTTGACTTCCGTATTCGGGTATCTCCAGCGGTTCGGCACATTTGTGATGGTACCGGCCACTTCGGGGAAGGCCAGGCCGGACGGATAGCCGGTACGTCGGATATCACTCCATGCCTCACGACTGGCTAGGAAACCGAAATGCAGCCACTTTTGGGTAATGATAGCATCCAGCTTGTCTGCATATTCCGTGCTGTTCCATTTGGCAGCAGCGAAAGAGGCTGTTTCTTCGGCAGTGGGGGCATTATACCGGCGTGCGTTTTCACCCGTACTTACCGAGTCGTAATAGTAGTAAAGCGTGATGGACTGGCTGACAGCCTTTTTGAACTCTTCTTCCGCTTTTGCTTCATTCTTTGCCACTCCATACCCCATTTCATAGGATTCCGCTTTCAGGAAATGGATTTCGGGTGAGGCCATTATCAGCATGTCGAATTTATCGTTTTCCCAAAAGAAACCTTTCTGCGTGATTTGTGAGAAACCGGTGTTGCTGGTATTGACTTCGTCTTGTGCCTGCGAGTTGTAATATTCCGTCAGCTCATCTGCCACGGTAAGGTCTGTGCCCAGATAACGGTGTTCGTCCAATTGACCGGTGTTTTGGTTGGTAATCTTCACGGGATTGAAGTTGAGCAGGATGCGCGGGTCGTCTTCTCCTTTCACATAAACGCCGCTCAGTGGGTCATTGCTGGTCATATCATAGTTGCCATGGCCCAGCATGCGGTCGATGATGGCGCCCGAAGCAAGTCGGTTAGTTACCCAGTCACCCAGTCCGTGGCCTGCAGTGAAGTTCAGTTGCCCAGACTTCTGGTTGACAATGAGAATGTTGTTTTCTTGTTCCTCTATCAACGGATAGGCTGACGGATTTTCCAGGATTTCCTTGATGGCGGTACGGCCTTCCGCCTGCAAGTCTCCTTGCGCGGCTACGCGCATGGCAAGGCGCAGTCGCAAGGAGTTTGCATAGCGTTCCCATTTGTCCATGTCCCCGTTGTTGATAAAGTCTTGTGTATTGAAGTTCCTCGGTGTGGGGATGGAACGGAACCGTGGAGCAATTTCTTTGAGCTCATCAAGAATGGTTTTATAAATATCCTCGGCCTTGTCATAATGAGCATACGATTTACCTACATCGTTGGTAAGCGGCAGCGTACAAGCTTCCGAGAAAGGCATATCCCCGAAAACGTCCACTGTGGCGGCAAAGAAATCGTACAACTGTACTTTGGCGGCAAGATAGAATGCCTCGTCCTGGGCTTGTTCTGCCGCGCTTTCTTCCTCGTAGAGAGATTCCAGCTTACGGAACTGGGCCAGTGCCGAATACACATTGTCCCACTGTCCGTCAATAGCGGGTATATAGCCGGGGGTATACATATCCGTAGTGTTGGAGTAGCCGAAGGTTTGTGCATACTTGCCCGTAAACTGTGAATCGAATCCGAAGAACCGGTTGTATTCGTAAACATCATAGTCCTTTACTTTTTGGAAGACTCCTACCATCAGATTACTGATGGTGACTTGGGTTACTTTGGAGGGGTCTTCGTATTTGCTGTCGAAGTCATAATCCGTACAGCCTGATGTTGTCAGGAGGAATGCTCCCAATGAAACAAGAGATAATATCTTTGTCTTTTTCATACTCTTTTTTGTTTTTTGGATGGTTGTTTTGTCAGAAACTTGCACGAAGTGAAACACCGAAACTGCGGGTAGCTGTGGTAGAACTTCCCACGGTAGCCTGGTTGGCCCAGGATGTTCCGACGGACGACTCCGCATCGTAGTTTTTCAGTGCTTTGTAGAAGTAGAAGAGGTTACGTCCGAAGACCGACACACTCAGCCGGCCCAGTCCCAGTTTGGAGATCATCTTTTCGGGAAATTGGTAGCCGATGGTCAATTCACGCAGTTTGACATAAGAATTGTCGAATACCGAATGGCGGTATGTCAGCTGTTCGGCCTCCGTTCCCCAATTATAGGTGGTGTTGTAGTAATAGCCTGCCGGAATGATACGTGTGTTTCTTTCGCCAGTGGAGGCCACTACACCCGGAAGGATGATGCCGTCGTGGTAGATTATCTCTCCGTTGGGGCCGGCACCCGTGGAAGGGTCTACTTGTACCGGAATTCCGCTGGAATTGTTGTCGCCCGGATAGTAATAGGACAGTCCGCCGTGTTCCGTATCGCGGTACTTTAGGGATTCGGGTGTCAGACCCACTGCGGTGGCATATTGGTTCATTTCGTTGATGACATCTCCTCCGATGCGGAAGTCGATACTGAAATCGAGGAATACATTCTTGTAGGAGAAAGAGTTGAATAGACCTCCTACGCCTGCCGGATTGATGTTGCCGACTTTCTGCAATTCGGTTTGGTTGAGGTAAAGACCTTTATCGGAAACGAGGTACTCACCGTTTTCGTTCACCTGGGGAACCTGCGCATAGATGTCACCCATTGGCTGGCCTTCCACAGCTTGTATTTTTATTCCACTGCCTCCGGAGTTGAGTATTTCCAGATAGGGCACTCCATCGGCCAGTTTCACTACTTTGTTCTTATATACACCATAGTTGGCTGTCAGGTCCCAGCGGAAATCTCTGGTCAGTATGGGAGTGGCACTGATTGATATATCCCAGCCGTGGTTGGCTACCTCGCCCACATTCATCAACACATTCTTTACGCCTGATGTGGAAGGTTGCGGCGTGGAGAGTATCTGGTCCTTTACACGGTTGTTGTAGTAAGATACATCTATACCCAACCGGTTGTTTAAGAACTTGCTTTCCAGACCTATCTCGTATTCGTACTTCTTTTCCGGACGGATATCTGCATTCCCCCATGAAGAGGGAATGGTGTTCCAGGTGAATCCGTTGTCCGAACCTTGCTCGTAGACGATATTGGCGGTATAGGTTTCAGGAGCATTTCCTACGATACCGTATGAGAGGCGCAGTTTTCCATAGTTCCACCATGACGGCATGTGGAAGGCTTGGGTGAAGAGGAAACTCAGATTGGCGGAAGGATAGAAAAAACTTTGGTCTTTTAGGGTAGACGAGCGTTCCTGGCGTCCGGTCAGTTCAAGGAATAGATAGTTGTCCCATCCCAGGCTCAGTGTACCCATATAGCCGGTTTTCAGTAGTTCCATACGTTGCAGGGTACTGCTTGGCGTGTAGCGGCTGGCATTGAGGTCGAACCAGTTTTCCGTGACAAGCCCGCCATTGGTGGAGACCCTGATATTGTTCATATTTTCGTAGCGTCCGGTCCAGCCTACGGTGGCGGCAATGTCGAAGCGGTTGATATTATAGTTGAAGTTCAACATAACATCTCCATAGACAATGTCGTAACGGCGGTTGATGGACTGGAAGCTACCGTTGGGGTCGTATAGGGAATTGGGTTGTTCGCTTTCATATTTCAGTGTTTGCTTCACATCTGTGATATCAGTTGAAACCTGGGCGCGCAGACTCAGCCAGTTGGTTATCTGCCAGGTGGGGCGAATCATACCGATGAGCCGATTCTCTGTCTCGTCGCTATGGTGATGGTACATATTCCACAGCATGTTGTTCACTCCGGTGGCGTAACTGGGGTCGTAGGCCCATGATTCCTCAGGAGTCAGCGTGGCGTTTCCTCCGACAAAGGTATTACGGTATCCCAGACTGGTGACGTAACTTTGTTTCAGATAGGGAATGTCCAGGAAGGTGGAGAACATGTTGCCGAAACCGCTGTATAGGTTGAGCGAGGTTTGCGGGCGGTCTTCTACATTCTGTACGATGTAGTTAAGGGAGTATTCCAGTTTCAGCGGTTTCGCCAGTTGATACGAACCGGTCAGCTTGAAGTTGTGTTTGGTGAAGCTTCCGGTCAGGGCATTGGGAATCTCGTCCATGAATGTGTAGGAGAAGCGGTTGCTGGTGGTTTCCGTCCCTTGTGAGATGGCGAGATTGTAAGTCTGGGTCCAGCCGGTGCGAAACAACTCTTTCCACGGGTTGTCGGTCAGTGCCTGGTAGGGGCGCATCTTCCCGTCCCAGTAAAGTACCTCGCTGCCGTCGTATTTCGGGCCGAAGGACAAGGTGGTGGAACGGAGGCTTTTGTAGCTTTGTCCGTTTAGGGTTCTCTGATAGAAGCCTCCCGTCTGTTTCTCATAATCGCTGTATGCGGTGTTGTAGGTTCCCGGCCCGTATACGGTCTGTACTTTTGGTAGATAAGCCGGTAAGTTTGCCATGACTTGGGCATTGAAGTCCACCGTCAGCTTGCCGCTTTTGGCGCGCTTGCTAGTGATGACTACCGCACCGTTTGCAGCCTCCGAGCCGTAGAGAGCTGTGGCGGAAGCTCCTTTCAGAATACTGAGGCTCTCGATGTCCTCTGGGTTGATGTCTACCAGACCATTGGAACGGATTTGTCCGTCGTTGCCAAATTCGGCGAAGTCCGTGCTTTTACCCGTGCCGCCGTTGCGGATGGGTACACCGTCCAGAATGATGAGTGGCTGGTTATTTCCAGTGATGGAAGTCAGTCCGCGTACGTTGATGGAGACAGCTCCGGCAGAACCGCCTTGTGTCTGTGTGATGCGGACTCCCGGTGCTTTACCGTACATGGCAGAGGCAAAGTTGGGTGCTCCTGCCTTTACCAATTCGTCTGCACTGATGGTACTGATGGCATAGCCGACACGTTTCGTGTCTTTTTTGATACCCATTGCCGTTACTACGACTTCTTTCAGTTGCTGGGTATCTTCGCTGAGTGTAATCTTCAGGTCGCCTTGCTTTTTTCGTTTTGCCAGGTTTATCTCCCGAGTAGCATAGCCCATGTAAGCGATAGAGAGTGTTGCATCTGCAGGAACGGTCAGTGTGAAGTTGCCGTCCACATCGGTAATGACGCCGTTGTTGGTGCCTTTCTGTATGACGCTGGCACCGATAAGCGGTTCTCCCGTTACATCTCTTACAATGCCTGTAATGGTTCGGTTCTCTTGTGCAAAGGCTGTTCCGGTGAAAAGAAATGTTAATAACCAACTTGCAATAATCAAACTTTTTTGGAAGTGCGACGCTGAATGTGGAATGTCACACCGTTTTCTCATCCTGATTTTCATACTACTGAAAAATAATTGATTTATCTTATTATAAATGTTACGTCCTTTCGGCAGATATTTTAGCAAGAGGTATGCCAAACGAAAGGCAGACTATCCTTTTAAGGATGAATAATGTTGATAATCAATTGCTTATTTTCTATCGGGAAAAAGGGAAGTTCGGGTGTTTGTGGTGTGGAGATGTGGAAAAAATCCACAGTAGGTATTCCACAATTTCCCTCTCTTCCCTTGAAGTCTTGTTGTCGACCCTTATTGGTAGCCTTGTTCATCGGAGGTATGCTCTATCACTACAATAAAATCTGGTGCAGTTGCAGTGGTTGCATTTTTTTTCAGGGTGGGAGTGTTTTTGACCTTTATCCGGGAAGGATTACTCGAACGAAAGAGCTATCAGCCTGCGGTTTGTGAGATTGATATTAAGCCAGTATAAATCAGAGAATTACTTTCAAAATGTGACTACTATGGTTACTGTGGCAAATATAGTTATTCTTGATGGAAGAACTGCATGTTTGGCGTAATAAGTATCTATGTTTGGGAGAGAAAGGATAGGGAGGTACTCTTACTTTTAGGAAATTAATATCATGTTTGCACCTTATTTGTTTCGTGCAAACATGATATTAATAAATCTTAGTGGTTTATTTTACTTCCCACGTATCATTCGTCATCAATAACTCCTCGAAGTTGTGATACTTCTTCTTGGCAGACACCTCTTCGATTTGTTCATGAACAGCATCGTCGTAAGTAGGAGCTTCCACATCGCGGATAACACCGAGTGCAATCGGGAAGTCGGGACCTTCCATCAGGGCAAGCTTCAGTTGCAGGGTGTTGTCCATGCAGTGGGCATCGTGGATGAGGATATCCTTCTCTGTAATGCCGTTCTCACCGAGTTTCACGACTTTTAGACCAAAGCCTTCCTGCATCAGTCCGTATTCGTTGTTCTCGCCGAAGAGCATTGGTTCGCCGTGTTTCAAGTAGATAGCATTCTTGGCGCGGTCTTCCTTTTTGGCTACGGAGTCATGCGTACCGTTATTGAAGATAACGCAGTTTTGCAGAATCTCGCAAACGGAAGCCCCTTTGTGAGCCATGGCTGCCTTCAATATTTCCACTGTCCCCGGAGCATCGGTAGCTACCGCGCGGGCAAAGAAACGGCCGCGGGCACCGAAGCAAAGCTCTGCCGGGTGGAATGGATCTTCTACCGTACCATAGGGAGACGACTTGCTGACGAAACCACGTGGAGAGGTCGGAGAATATTGACCTTTGGTCAGACCGTAGATGCGGTTGTTCAGCAGAATCATGTTCAGGTCGATGTTACGGCGTACGGCGTGGATGAAGTGATTACCGCCGATGGCCAGACCGTCACCGTCGCCGGAGATTTGCCATACCGTCAGGTTGGGATTGGCAACCTTGGCACCTGTAGAGATGGCAGCAGCACGTCCGTGGATGGTCTGCATCGCATACGTATTCATGTAATAGGGCAGACGGCTGGAGCAGCCGATACCTGAGATGACGGCATTCTCCCAAGGAGCTTTGCCGATTTCTGCCATTGCTTTGTGCAGTGAAGCCAGAAAGAAGTGGTCACCACAACCCGGACACCAACGGGGTTGTCCTTTTTTATAGTCTTTTGCTGTATATTCGCACATAATCTTTTTTAATTGATAGTTGATAATTGATAGTTGATAATTGGTGGCTGGTCATTGATAATCCGCATATTACGCATGGTTATTATCAATTGTCAACTGTCAATTATCAATTAATTTATTGAACGCTGCGACCAGCTCGGCAACGACGAACGGTTGTCCTTTGACTTCGTTGAACTGGTACGGGGTGAAGTTGTCTATCTTCATACGTAGATAACCTGCAAATTGTCCGAGATTCTGTTCGGCAACTACCACCTTCTTGTACTTCTTCAGAACGGTTTCCGTGTTCTTGGGGAGCGGATTCAGATAAGTGAAGTGGGCGAGGGCAACCTTCTTGCCTGCCTTGTTCATCTCTTCCATGGCCGAATACAAGTGGCCGTATGTACCACCGAAACCGACAATCAGCAAATCGGCATCGTCTGCACAGCCTTGCACTTCTACATCAGGTACGGGGATTTTGGCAACCTTCTCGGCACGCAGGTGGCACATCAAGTCATGGTTTTCGGGATCGGTGGAGATGGCACCGGTATTGCTGTCTTTCTCCAGACCGCCGAGGATGTGCATATAGCCTTCTTGTCCGGGGATGGCCCAATAGCGGACACCTGTTTCGGGATTGCGTTTGTACGGAGTATAGTTTTCCTTCATTTCGGAAGTCACGTAGGGAGGGGTGATGGCGGGATAGTCTGCCAGTTTGGGCAGCTTCCAGGCGCCGGAGCCATTGGCAACAAAGCCGTCGGTCAGCAATACGACCGGGGTCATGTGCTCCAGTGCAATTTTGCTTGCCATGTAGGCTGCGTCGAAACAGCTTGTGGGTGAAGAGGCGGCGATGACGGGCATTGGGCTTTCACCGTTGCGGCCGAACAATGCCTGCAACAAGTCTGTCTGCTCTGACTTGGTGGGTAGACCGGTAGAAGGACCGCCACGTTGCACGTCGAGCACAACCAGCGGAAGTTCTGTAATGACTGCCAGGTTCATAGCTTCCGATTTCAGGCAGACACCGGGACCGGAAGTGGAGGTCACAGCCAGCGCACCTGCAAAAGCGGCGCCGATAGAAGTGGCGCAACCGGAAATCTCGTCTTCGCATTGCACGGTCATCACGCCCAGAGACTTGTGCTTGGAGAGTTCGTGCAGTACATCGGTTGCCGGAGTAATGGGATAGGAGCCGAGGAACAGCTTCAAGCCAGCCTTTTCAGCTGCGGCGATGAAACCGTAAGCAGTTGCTTTGTTCCCCGTGATATCCATGTATCTGCCGGGAACGGTAGTCTTACTTTCAATCTTATATGTATGGGCTACGGAAGCATGGGTGTTGTGTCCGTAGTCATATCCTGCATGGATGACCTTGATATTTGCCCCGGCAATTTCGGGCTTTTTGGCGAATTTCTCGCGGATGAAATCTTCGGCTATTTTCAGATCGCGGTTGAACAGCCAGCATACCAGGCCTACTGCAAACATATTGCGGCATTTCAGCATGGACTTGTTGTCCATTCCGGTGTCGGCAAGGCAGTCTTTCACCATCTTCGAGATAGGGGCGGCGATGACATCCTGCCTGATGCCCATTTCCTCAATCGGGTTGTCGGTCTTGAAAGCCGCCTTCTCCAGGTCCGCCTTCTGGAAAGCGTCTGTATCGATGATGATACAAGCGGTGGATTTGGCAAACTTATATTGGGTTTTCAGTGCGGCGGCGTTCATCGCTACCAGTACGTCGCATTTGTCGCCCGGGGTATAGACTTTCTCTGCACCGATATGCACCTGGAAGCCTGAGACGCCGGTAAGCGAACCTTGCGGGGCGCGGATGTCTGCCGGATAGTCGGGGAATGTACTGATGTCATTGCCCACGGTAGCCGAAACTGTTGAAAAGATGTTGCCGGCGAGCTGCATACCATCGCCGGAGTCTCCGGAGAAGCGGACTACCACTTGCTCCAGTTCTTTGACCATCATGTCGTTTGCCATAACTTACGAATTACTTATAGATTAATTTTTTGGGGTTACTGTATTCTATCACTGACCGACAAATTTCGTAAAGTTAATCGGATAAACAAAACTTTTCTTCGGAAAATCGGCAGAATACATTATCTTTGCATCCGCAATCAGTCTGCATCGTGCAGGAATGGCGTGGAGACCCTACGGATATTCTGCATATTCCGCTGATTATCAGTTGAGGCTCTGTAGTTCAATGGATAGAACAAGAATTTCCTAAATTTTAGATAGGGGTTCGATTCCCCTCGGAGCTACCTTACAAGCCCGCCTCCATTAAGGAGGCGGGCTTTTGGTTGATACTTGTTGAACCCGGATATTGAAAAGGCCATGCCAAAAGGTTGTTACTTTTCTGACATGGCCCTATAAAAACTAATCCCTATCTAACCCTATTACTCTTTTATTCCTTTCTGTTCCACCCTCCCCCGGAGGCGGAAGTTGGGCTACAGCTCGAAGTAGAACTTGGTGATGGTTATTCCGTTGTTACTTACGAACAGCAGGTCTTTGCCCTCACCACCCTTCTTGCATTGGTCGCACATCTCCTGAGTGAATTCAAACTGGAACTTTCCGGGAGTGACGGGGGTGTCGGAAACATATTCTTTGCTCCAGTGCCCGTTGGTCACGCGGATAGTAGTGCCGTCGCCATTCACGGCGCTGATGTCCAGGCTCAGTTTCTTGCCTACCATCCAGTCGTAAGTGTCGTCGCTCAAGGTGGGCAGCCCCTTGCCTTCGGTGTCGCTGAAGCGGAGGCCGGCGCCGTCCCAGCCGGCGCAAGACTGTTCGCCCTGCCAGATGATGGTTTCAAGAACCGGCAATTCATACTTCATGTTGGTAACCTCGATGGGATACTGGCGCTCGGTAATGGAGCCGTTGGCGTTGAAAAGCTTGATGTAGATGAAGTTCTCGCCCATTTCGCGCATCACCACTTTGGCATAGTTTGCCTTGAAGTGCTGCTTGCCGTTCGATATTTGTGCGGTGGCATGGCTGTGCACGGTCACCTCTACAAGGTTGTCGCCACCATTCTGCGTGAGGGTGGCATTGATTTGTTCTTCTGAATAATCGGAAGCCGTATTCTTTGTAAAATCCTCGACAGGTTCACAAGCGGTGAATGTGAAAGCCAATACAGCTGCCAATGATAGCATTATCTTTTTCATATTATTTACCTATTAAGAATTAATAACCTGCAAATTGAGTCTTGGCATCGTCTTCCCATCCGGCGTTTTGCTTGTATTTGCCGCCCGAAAGGTCGATTTGAGACTTGGGAATGCGATAGAAACCCTTGGTTTCGTTATAGCGTTGCTTGTAGCCGCCGCCGGCTTCGGGCATGGTGGTCGGCTTGCCGCAATTGTACATCACCTGGCCTGCTTGTCTGGCAAGGGCTTCGCCTGCAATGCCCCAACGGCGCAAGTCGTCCCAGCGGCTTCCTTCGAATGCCAGTTCCCAGCGGCGCTCGTTGCGCAAGGCTTGTTCGCTATATGCCACGGCGGGCAAACCTGCACGGCTGCGCACGCGGTTCAGCGTGGTGGCGTCTTGCGTCAGCTCGGAGTACATCAGAAGCACATCGGCAAAACGGTAGACGATGAGAGGTGTACAGTTGGAGGCCTGGTAGTTGCCGGTCTCAGTTGCGTCGGCGCCCATCTGGTCGAGCGACCACGAAAGCCTTTTGCCGCCTGCCGAACGCACGGAAGGAATCTTCTTGTTGTGATACATGGTAAGCTCGCAAGCGTCGGAGAAGGTCTCGGGCTTCAGGCTTGCCGGGAATGCGAGGATGGAAGCATCGCGGCGCGGGTCGCCGGGCTCTATGTTTTTCCAGTCTGTCACGAGGTTTGTTGCCACGGTGCCGCAGCCCCAGCCGGTGCTGAACGGATAAACGGAGGTAGCCGTGCCCACATGGAAGCGCTCGTCGTCGGCATTGTTGTTGTCTGCGCGGATGCCGAAGAACAGACCATACTGGTTGGTCAGGTGGAGCTTGTCGGACCATGCCGGCTGATACTGGAAGTTGATGGCAAGAATCACCTCCTTGTTGCCTTCCTTGTAGCAGGTACCTGCTTCAATCATATCGGTTACGAAGTCGTAATCCTTGGCGGTGTATTGGTTTGAATACGCCCAAAGCGAGCGGTAGTCACTCAAAAGGTCGTGACCGGAATTCCTGATGCAGTCGTCCAGTTTCTCTACTACGTATTGCTTGTTGACGGAACCTTCTGTCTTGGGCATTTCCGATTCGCCATAGAAGCCTGTGTAGAAAAGGAAAGCACGCGCCAGCAGGGTTTCGGCAGCCCAACGGGTCACCTTGCCGAACGCCAGCTTGCTCCAGCCGTCGTATGGGTAGCCCGGCATACATTCGCAGGCTTCATAGAGGTCGTCGGCAATCAGTTTCATGACTTCCTTGCCCTCGCGTTGTTCGGGGGCAATCTGTGCTTCTTCCACCGTCTCCGGGGCTTTTTCAATGATTGGGACATTGTTGAACGCCAACACCAGGTTGTAGTAATTGTAAGCGCGCATAAAGAGCAGCTCCCCTTTAGTCTGGTTGCGTGTCTCTTCGTCCGGAATGTTGTCTATCACGGACAAGGCGGAGTTGGCGCGGGCAATTGCCTCGTAGGAGTATGTCCACAAGTCCTGCATCTGGTTGGTTTGGGCATACATCAGGTGGTCAAGGCCTTGCCACCAGGGGTCGCCTACTCCGGCACCGCCAAACATGTCGTCCGACATGATGTTTGCCACGGAGAAATACTGTTCAAGGTTGTTGCCCTGAAAAGGACCGTAGAAGGTTGACTTGTAAACGGCGGCTACCATTTTGTTGACATCTTCGGTCGTTGACGGGAAGTTGGTGCTGTTCTTGCCGGTGTAGTCCTGCGAGTCGAGGAAGTCGTCACAACCGGAGAAGGTGAGCATGGATGCAATCCAGAGTATGAATAATTTGTTGAATTTCATATTGCAAGTGTATTAAGGTGATTAGAACTTGAGATTTACGCCGACCAGGTAGGTGCGGGGCGAGGGATAAACGCCCGTATCTATACCGGCTGCCCAGGAATCGTCCGTTCCGCCGTTGGAGGCGACTTCAGGATCCATGCCGGTGTACTTGGTGAAGGTTATCAGGTTGTTGGCTGCTACATAAACCCGGAGCTGCTGGAGCGGGCAGGACTTCCACAGACGCTTGAAGTCGTAACCGAGAGTCACGTTCTGAATCTTGAAGTAGTCGCCGTCTTCGAGCATGGCTGCCGACATGTATTTCCAGTTAGGAGTGTCGAAGCCATCGAAGAGCGGGAGCTTGTTGCTGCTGCCTTCGCCCTTCCACGAACCATAGACAATCTTCTTGTTGAGGTTCTCCGTGAGGAAGTCCTGGTTTGCCCAGGTGCGGAGAATCTGCTGCCCGAAGGCTCCCGCGCCGGTTACGGAGAAGTCGAAGCCCTTGTAGGCGAGGTTGAGGTTCAACCCCACGGTTACATCGGGGTGGGGGTCGCCAATCATGGTGCGGTCGTTGTCGTTGATTATCCCGTCACCGGTCACGTCGCGGAAGATGAGGTCACCCGGTTTCAGCTTGTCGTTTCCGCCATGAAGCTTGTCCTCGTACTTCTCGGAGAACTGGCGGATCTGTTCGCCGTTCTGGAACACGCCTTTCGTGTCGTAACCGTAGAAGAAACCGATGGGCTTGCCTACCTGCGCACGGTAGACTTCGCCTTCGAGCTGGTGCCAGACGGCTCCGGGACCGTGGATGATGCCCTCGGCGTTGGCAAGCTTGGTCACTTCGTTCTTGTTGTAGGACATGTTGGCGGTAATGCCGTAGCGCAGCCCGTTGTCGAGTTGGTCATTCCAGCTCAGAGAGAGTTCGATACCCTTGTTCTCCACGTCTCCGCCGTTGATGTAGGGAGCGCCGATGCCATATACGCCCAGAATCGGAGCACGCACCAGCCAGTCTTTCGTGGTCTTCTTGTACCAGTCGAAGGTCAGTCCCAAACGGCTGTCCAGGAAGCGGGCATCAATACCGATGTTCAGCTGCTCGGAAGTCTCCCAAGTCAGTTCGGGGTTGCCCAGCACGTTGAACGAACCGCCGGTGGTGGCTTCTTCGTGGTTGCCCACGCCGAAGAAGTAAGCGTCGGATTCGTTGAATCCCACTTGTGTCAGGTATTGGAAGTTGGGGATGTTGCAGTTACCGTTCTGTCCCCAGGATGCACGGATTTTGAAGAAGTCCATGACGCTTCTGACAGATTCCATGAACTCTTCATTGGTCACTACCCAACCTGCCGATGCGGAGGGGAAGATACCCCAGCGGTGGCCTCTGGCAAAGTTTGAAGAACCGTCGGCGCGGACTGTGGCCTGCAGCATGTATTTTTCGCTGAAGTTGTAGTTGACGCGTCCGAAGAAGGAGGCGAGGGAGCTGTCGTTTGCGGGATGACCGCCTATACTGACATCGGCCAGTTTCTTGATTTGCGCATTGTCCAGGTAGGCATGGTCCCAACTGTTGCCGAAAAGCAGGTTGTTGCCACTGGCTTCAAGGTGCTCGCCGAACTTGTTCTGTTCAATGCTCTGGCCTAATACGATGTCGATGTTATGCCTGTTGAGGTCGAATTTGTAGTTCAAGGTGTTTTCGAACGAGATGTTCGACCAGGAATCCGTCGATTGGGAGGCGTTGTCCTGAGTGGCAACGTTTGTACCCGAGCTGTGGACTCTGGTCATGCTGCGATAAGAACTGTTGCCGAAGCGGTAGCTGAACTGTGACTTGTAAATCAGGTTCCGTATGGGCTGTATTTCCAGGTAGGCGCTGGCGTTCACGCTCCAGTTGTGGCTTTCGTTCAATCCCTGGCTGGTGGTGTTGGCAATCGCCAGCGGGTTGATGGCGGCGCCCAGTGTCCATCCGTCCGCCGACATTTCGGCGTTGGTGTAGTAGTTTCCGTCGGCATCGCGAACGGGGAGCAGCGGGTTGGCGTTCATCAGGTCGTGTACGTTGTTCCAATACATGCTTCCTTGGGAGATGCCGCTTTTGCTGCCATGCCCGATGTTTATGTTCTCGCCTACGGTAATCACATTGTAGGAGTTGTCGTTGGAGCGGAGCAGGGTATGCGAGGAGTTCAGGCGGATGTTGTAGCGGTTGAATTGCGACTGGTTCTCACCGCCCAAGATACCGTCTTGCCCGGTGTAGGAGAAGCCGAAGGAGAACTTCGATGCGTCGGAACCGCCTGTCAGGTTGACGGAGTGGTTCTGGGTTACGGCGCCTTTGTGATAGGACTCGTCAATCCAGTTCGTCCCCTTCCAGCCGTTCTTCAGCACGTTTCCTTCCGTGTCGAAGAGGCTCTCGTAGATGGCTGCGGGGAGCTTTGCCTGCCACTCGGGTTCGGCTGCACCGCCGTTGAACTCGCGGAGCCGGCGGCTGTAGATATATTCCTGGGCATTCAGGACGTCGGGGGCCTTATATAAGTATTGTTGGCCGTAGTATCCGTCGTAGGATATTTGCAACTTGCCCGCCTTGCCCTGCTTGGTGGTGATAAGGATTACACCGTTGGCGGCACGGGCACCGTAGATGGCTGCGGAAGCGGCGTCTTTCAGCACATCGATGGATTCGATGTCGGCGGGGTTCAGGTCGTTCAGGTTGCCACCGGCAACGCCGTCGATTACGTACAGCGGGTCCGAATTGCCCGTAGTGCCCAAACCGCGGATGTTCACCTTGAAGCCTTCGCCTGCCTGACCGTTATTCTGCATAATGGTGACACCGGGAGACTGGCTTTGCATGGCAGTCAATGCCGAGGTGGTGGAGAGTTTCTGAATGTCGTCGCCCTTCACCTGCACCGTGGCACCGGTGATAAGTTTCTTTTTCTGTACGCCATAGCCCACAACCACTACGTCGTCCAGTGACTGTGCGTCTTCCTGAAGAATGATTCTCATATCCGAAGCCGCCACCACTGTCTGGGTGGAAAAGCCTACGAAGCTGACTTCAATGGTTTGACCTGGAGCTACATCCAGGGAGAACTTGCCGTTGAGGTCGGTAATCGTTCCTTTGGTAGTGCCTTTTACGCGGATGTTGGCGCCGATAATCGGTTCGCCAAAATCGTCTACAACCGTACCCGTGATGTACTGTGTCTGTGCTATGGCGATGTTACCGCCTTCACTTACAAACCCTGGGGCACCACTGGCAAACAATACGAATAATGCGCTTGCGAGCCATGATTTAATAGTTTTGATACACATATTGCTTGAATCTTGATCCGATGTTTTACCTGGATTGCATTGCAGGGATCTTTTGCAATGCCGGTATTTGATTTAAGGAAGGCTCTGTTGCCTTATGCAGTTTTTGCAATCTGTACGGGGGGAATTAAATACTGTTTCTATGTCTTCATAATACTGGTTTGATTTAATAGGTTAATACTTTAGAGCCTGTTTGAATTTTCCTTATTAAAACAGAAAAACATCCTCAAAAAAGAACTCTCAAAAGAATGCTGGGCAAGATTTAAACAGGCTCTTGGATTATTCTCAATTTGTGGCGAAAGCAAAATTACCGTTTAAATGTTAATGATGGTAAAATCCACGTTACTTCTTGTTTGCTCAATGTAACATCCATAGATGCAAATGTTACAAAAACTGTCCCGTATGTTACATGGTGCCGGCAATCGGGCTGTCAGGCGTAAATCCGCAGGCTGTCAGGCACTTGTGCCAGTCTCCTCCTTGTTTCACCGGTGACCCGGACACAAGAATCTGACAGCATGCCAGAGACGCTTGCGGCAGAAAGAATGAGCGATAATGCGGAATATATCAGGCGGATTATTGGGAACAAATGGATAGATGTAACATGGGCAAAAGTCTTTGTAACATCAGGCGCTTTTTATGAAGGGTGGGGCGGAATGATGAGTCTGGTGAGTTGGAAAATGTAATGGCAATGATAGAATGTGTTACATGAGTATGCCAATCGTAAAAAGCGTATTTGCTACATTTGTGACCAATGTATGCGACAGTCCGATTATCTTGTATCTGAAAATATGAACTATGACAATTTGCTTATGAAAAACAAATCTTTATTATTGGCTATGGCATTTCTTTGCCTCATGGCGGGCAGGATGCAGGCGCAGAATCCCATTATCCGCAATCAGTTTTCCGCCGATCCCACGGCGAGGGTATTTGATGGAAAGATATATCTGTATCCTTCTCACGATATACCCAGTCCCATAGAACGTTTGAAAGAATGGTTCTGTATGGCGGATTATCATGTGTTCTCTTCCGATGACTTGACGCATTGGGAAGACCACGGGGTCATTGTCAGCCAGGAACGCATTCCTTGGGCAAAACCGGATGCTTACTCCATGTGGGCGCCCGATTGTGTCCGCAAGGATGGCAAGTATTATTTCTATTTCCCTGCTACTCCCCGGGGCGTGGAAAAGGGATTTGCTGTGGGAGTGGCTGTATCGGACAAGCCATGCGGCCCTTTTATGCCGCAGATGCGTCCCATAGAAGGAGTGGAGGGCATTGACCCTTGTGTGCTGACGGACAAGGACGGACAAAGCTATATCTACTGGGCAGGCGGCAGCATGATGATGGCAAAACTGAAAGACAACATGATGGAGCTTGCTTCGGAACCTGTACCTGTGCCGGGCTTGCCCGACGGATTCAAGGAAGGGCCTTTTGTCTTTGAGCGGGAAGGGAAATACTACTTTACCTTTCCATGGGTGAGGGACAAGACGGAAACGCTGGCCTATGGCATGGGAGACAGCCCGATGGGACCTTTTGAGTTCAAGGGAATCATTATGGATGAATCGCCGGTGGACTGTTGGACGAATCATCATTCCATTGTGGAATATCGGGACCAGTGGTATCTCTTTTACCATCACAATGATTATTCGCCGCATTTTGACAAGAACCGTTCCGTCCGCGTGGATTCGCTCTTTTTTAATGCCGACGGCACCATTCGCAAGGTGATTCCCACACTGCGGGGAGTAGGAATTACGGATGCACGCACGCGCATCCAGACAGACCGCTATAGCAGCATCGGTCCTGCGGGAATTTCCATTGCTTTTCTGGATGAGGCGGAGCCGTTCAAGGGCTGGAAGGCAATCTTCGGTAAGAAGAATGCCTGGTTGCAATATAATAAGGTGGATTTTGGGAATGAAAAAGTGCAGGAACTGGTGGTGCGTACCCGTTCTTTGTCCGGTGGAGTATTGCAAGTTCGTACCGGGAAGAATGGCAAGCTGGTGGCGACTGTCTCTATTCCTCGTAGCAGGGAGTGGGCAGAGAACCGTGTGCCCGTTGTGTCGGCTCCTACGGGCGTGAACGATTTGCATATATCGCTTCTGAAAGGCTCGCAGGTGGAAGTGGATTGGATAGGTTTTGATGCCCTGCCGTGGGAGGAGGGTGCTTTCGAAACCCGCAGATACCGTAATATGTTTGCAGAAGCGGGTTATGGGCAAGCTGAGATTGATGCCAGACTGAAAGAAGTGTTCGACGGCGTATTTTACGGACCTGATAAAGTGTATTTTGAGGTCGGTGATTCTATGGCATACATCAGTGACATCAAGAATAATGACGTACGCACTGAAGGCATGTCCTACGGATTGATGATTGCCGTACAGTTTGGCGAGAAAGTTGTTTTCGACCGTTTGTGGCGGTGGGGTAAGAAGTATATGCAACATCAGGACGGCCCCCTGAAGGGTTACTTTGCTTGGAGCTGCCGGACAGACGGTACGCGCATTGCCCAAGGGCCCGCTTCGGACGGAGAACTTTATTACGTCACTTCCCTTATCTTTGCCGCTAACCGCTGGGGCAATGATACGGGCATCAATTATCTGGCTGAGGCGCAGCATATTCTGGACTGCTCCATGCAGAAGGCAGGGATGGACCGTGTGGCTCCTTTTATTAACCTGGAGCATAAACTGATTACCTTTACTCCCGATTCGTGGGGAGGACGGTTTACCGATCCTTCTTATCATTTGCCGGCTTTCTACGAAGTATGGGCAAGATGGGCGGATGACGGCAGGGCAGGTTTCTGGAGGGAATGTGCCCGCCGGAGCAGGGAGTATCTGCATCGCAGCATCCACCCCGAGACAGGGCTTAATCCTGATTACAATAACTATGACGGGACTTTGCTTGGCAGCGACCGGATTATCGGTGATGCTTTCCGCTTTGATTCCTGGCGTGTCCCCATGAACATTGCGCTGGATTATTCCTGGGCGTGCGAAGATGCCGAGTGGCAGCAGGAGTATGGAAACAAGATACAGAATTTTCTTTATAATCAGGGCATAGATACTTTTGTTGACCAGTACAACGTGGGCGGCACGCCGGTAAAAGAGATTTTGGGAGCCGGAGCGCATAAGCAGTTGCGTCATTCATTGGGGCTGGTGGCTACGGCGGCGGCTGTATCGCTGACTTGTACGCACAACAAGAGCCGCGAGTTCGTTGACCGGCTTTGGAATGCGGAGCATGTTCCTTACGAAGACGGCTACTTCGATGCCTATTACGACGGATTGCTCAGGCTGTTTGCCTTTATGCATCTGAGCGGAAATTACAGAATCATCTTTCCTTGATGAGAATGAATAATTGTTTGTGTAGAACCTTAAAATAAGAATAGGACATGAAGCACATTTTATGGATTGGCATTTTATGCCTATTGGCGACTTGCAGCCCGAAAGAGAACCGGAAAACATTTGTTTATGAAGGGAACCCGTTGATAAGAAACAACTTTACGGCCGACCCTGCTACGTTGGTGCATGGCGATAGGTTGTATCTGTATGCCGGACACGATGAGTATTATGCCGGACAAGATACGGCTTCGGGAGGCAGGGAGTTCAATATTACCGAGTGGCTGTGTTATTCGACGACTGATATGAAGAACTGGACAGAGCATGGCGCTGTATTGAGCCCTGCCGACTTTGAATGGGCAGTGGGAGAAGCGTGGGCTTCTCAGGTGATAGAAAGAGATGGAAAGTTCTATTATTATACCACGGTGCAGGCAGGCGAACCTTGTGTGGGCAAAGCCATTGGAGTGGCGGTAAGCGACAGTCCCACAGGACCGTTCACAGATGCTATCGGCAGACCGCTGGTGACGGACGACATGACTTCCAACGGTGCCCGGGGGTGGTGGAATGACATCGACCCCACCGTGTTGGTTGAGGAGGATGGCCAGGCATGGCTGTGCTGGGGAAACGGCACTTGCTTTCTGGCCAGGCTGAAACCGAATATGACGGAGCTGGATGGCGACATCGCAGTGGTGGATTTGCCCGAATACGTGGAAGGCCCGTGGCTGCATGTACGGAATGGCATCTATTATCTCACTTATGCCTCGATGGGAGAGGGACGGGAAAATATCGCTTATGCCACGGCTTCCGGTATGGAAGGGCCTTGGACGTACCGCGGCGAACTGACCGGCATGGCGGAGAACAGTTTCACCATCCATCCGGCCATCGTGGAATTCAAAGGGAAGTGGTACCTCTTCTACCACAATGCCGCACTCACATTGGACGGTCGTGCAGGTGCGATAGGCCGTCGTTCAGTCTGCGTGGACGAGTTGCATTACAATGAAGACGGGACTATGCGATATGTGGAACAAACCAAAGGTAATTAATGACATAAATAATAGAACTGTTATGAAAAATTCTCTTTCTTTAGGATTGATATTGTCTGGTTTGCTGCTGCTGAATGTGGCGGCTTTTGCCCAAGACCCTGACTTGACCGCAGAAGAGGTGCTGAAAAATACGGTCGCTGCCTCTTCCAATATGCACGGTTGTGATTTCCCACGCTTGGATAAGGAGAACCGGGCCTATTTCCGTCTCTATTCACCGGACGTAAAACGCTTGCAGGTAGACATATGCGGCAAAAAATATGAAATGAAGAAGGATGAAAACGGCTGGTGGACGGTAAAGACCGATTCGTTGGTGGTAGGTTTCCACTATTACTTCTTGCTTGTAGACGGTTTCTCGGTCATAGACCCGATGAGTTGCACTTTCTTCGGATGCAGCCGTATGGCAAGCGGCATTGAAGTGCCCGAAGGAAAAGAGGGTGATTATTATCGTATGCAGAATGTGCCTCATGGGCAAGTGCGTACTTGCACTTATTATTCTGAAAGCCAGCAGCGTTTCCGCCGTTGCGTAGTCTACACTCCGGCTGAATATGAAAAGAACACCAAGAAACGCTATCCGGTACTTTATCTGCAGCATGGCATGGGAGAGGACGAAACCGGATGGAGCACACAAGGCTATATGTACAACATTCTGGACAACCAGATTGCCGAAGGTAAATGTGTCCCCATGATTGTGGTCATGGAGAGCGGTGATGTGGAAGTGGGATTCCGCCCGCGTCCCGGAAAGAATGTGGATGACGAACGCAACCTGTACAGTTCTTCCTTTGCTACGCTGATGATAGATGACCTTATCCCGATGGTGGACAAGACATTCCGTACTTATACAGACCGGGAACACCGTGCTATGGCCGGACTGTCATGGGGAGGAAAGCAGACTTTTGACATCACGCTGACCAACCTTGACAAGTTTTCATACATAGGCGGCTTCAGTGGAGCCATCTTCGGACTGGATGTAAAGGATGCTTTCAATGGTGTGTTTGCCGATGCAGACAGTTTCAACAAAAAGGTGCATTATCTCTTCTTGGGTTGCGGCACGGAAGAGAACATGGGCACCAAACAGCTGGTCGAGAGCCTCCGTGACATGAATATCCGTGTGGACTTCTACGAATCGCAAGGAACGGCACACGAATGGCTGACTTGGCGCAGGTGTCTGAATGAATTCATCCCGCATCTGTTTAGAGGGAAGCAGAAGTAATTTTGTGTTATACAATGAATCTCCTGAAACAGTCCGGGACCGGCATGATGCATAGTGTCGTATCAATATATCCGGTCGCTGTGCTGATTTGGGGCAAATATTCAAACAGAGAAATGAACATACGGAGATTTTTTTTATTTTTATGCAACTTGGTCGGCTATGCCTTAGGATTGTCGGCACAACAGACTGCCGTCAATCCGCTGATTTATGCCGATGTACCGGATATGTCGATGGTGCGGGTGGATGATACCTATTATATGAGCAGTACCACGATGCACATGGTGCCGGGGGTACCTATTATGAAGTCGAAGGACTTGGTGAACTGGGAACTGGTGAGCTATGCGTATGATACGTTGGCCGACGATGTTCCTGCCATGAATCTGGATGGCGGACAGAATGCCTACGGACGTGGTTCGTGGGCAAGCTGCATCCGCTATCACAAAGGGATGTATTATGTTTCCACTTTTGCACAAACCACCGGTAAGACTTATTTCTTCATGACACGCGATATTGAGAAAGGGCCATGGAAGCGTGTGGAGTTCGCACCGTCTTACCATGACCATACTTTCTTCTTTGATGAAGATGGCCGGAATTATCTGATTTATGGCAATGGCAAGTTGTTTATTGCGGAACTGGAAACGGATTTGACGGGTGTGAAAACCGGTACGGAACGCGTATTGCTGGAGAATGCCAGTGCTCCGGCAGGCGGCGATATTATGTTGGGGGCAGAAGGCTCGCAACTGTTCAAGGTGGATGGCAGGTATTATCTGTTCAACATCACTTGGCCAAGGAACGGTATGCGTACAGTGGTGGTGCACCGTGCCGATAAGATAACGGGACCTTACGAGGGACGCGTTGTCTTTCAGGATCGTGGCATTGCCCAAGGCGGACTGGTGGATACACCGGACGGACGGTGGTTTGCTTATCTGTTTCAGGATTGCGGTGCAGTGGGGCGCATTCCTTATCTGGTGCCGGTGCAGTGGGAAGACGGCTGGCCGGTATTGGGTGTGAATGGCGTGGCTCCCGATGAGCTGGAGCTTCCGGCAGGCAAGGGACTGATTCCGGGAATTGTCTGCTCAGACGAGTTCGTGCGCAAGGCAGGCGAACCCGACCTGCCGCTTGTGTGGCAGTGGAACCATAATCCGGACAATACCCTCTGGTCTGTATCGGCACGTAAGGGTTATTTGCGATTGACCACCGGTCGTTTGGAATCTTCTTTTATGCAGGCAAAAGGAACATTGACGCAGCGTACCATCGGGCCGGTCTGTTCCGGTTCTGTCTGCATGGACGCATCGGGCATGAAGGATGGGGACTTCGCCGGGCTTTCGCTCTTTCAGCGCAGGTACGGGCAGGTGGGTGTGAAGATAGTGAACGGAGAGAAGTATATTGTGATGGTGAATGGAGAACTGGAAGAACCGGTGGAGGTAGAGAAAATCCCGTTAAGCAGGAACAGGGTTTATTTCAAGGCTGAATGTGATTTTAGAGGCCGCACGGATATTGGCTATTTCTATTATAGCCTGAACGGAAAGGAGTGGAAGCCGTTGGGCAATCCGCTGCAGATGGAATATACCTTGCCGCATTTCATGGGTTACCGTTTCGCCTTGTTCAACTATGCTGCGAAGGAAACAGGCGGCTATGCGGACTTTGACTATTTCAGAATAGAGGACAGTATGCAACCTGCCGATACAGGCCGGGATGCGGTATACAGCGGTATGAGCGCCTACTTTACACCGGTGCGGACGGGAGGGGCGCAGCCTGATGCCGAAGGGTTTATAAGGCGCTGGCTGCTGTTGGAACCGATAGACAAACCCAATCGCAGTAATACGGTTTTTACGGATAGTTATATAAGGAAAGCATTTACAACGGAATACTTTCCGAATCAGTTTACAGTTCTTCCCAAGGAGGGAACAAGTGTCAGGGTAGGTAATCAGAAGCTGGCATGGCATGCCTTGGACAGCAAGAACTTCAATGTTAAACTATTCCGCTTTGCCCATGGACTGGATAAGAATGTATATGGCGTTCTGTTTTGGGCTGTGGCAGTGGTCAATTGTGCGGAAGACATTAATAATGTACGGATGGCAGTGGGCTCCAATTCAGCCTCTATGTGGTGGGTGAATGGGAAAGAGGCCGTGGTGCTTTCCGGAGACAGGCGTATGGTGAAAGACGACTGTGTGTCGCCTCGGCTAAGCTTGAAAAAAGGGAGAAATATGATTCGGGGAGCCATAATCAACGGTCCCGGTATGAGTGATTTTTGTGTCCGCTTTTTGGATGAGAAGGGACAACCTGTCAGAAATATCTCTGTCAGCTGTAAATAAAGAGGGGGTTGCGGGATAGGCCGGAGGAGTTGCTTTGTCTGATTCCGCAACGAGTATTTAAAATGGAAATTATGATGATAGTAAAAAACAGATGGATAGTGGCTGTAGCCTTTATGTCGGCATTTCTTGTGGATACAGTTGTAGCACAAGTTGGAAAGCCGTTTATTCATGATCCTTCCACCATCATGGAGTGTGAGGGAAAGTATTATACATTCGGTACGGGAGGAGGCGGGCTGATTTCCGAAGACGGATGGACTTGGAACAGTGGAGCAGTAAGACCCGGAGGAGGAGCTGCTCCCGATGTGGTAAGGATTGGTGACCGTTATCTGGTGGCTTATGGTGCCACCGGCGGCGGATTGGGTGGCGGACACAATGGCGTGATTTATACGATGTGGAACAAAACCCTTGACCCGCAGTCTCCTGATTTCGGATATTCGGAGCCGGTGGCAGTTGCTTCGTCGGATGGCATCGAAGATAATGATGCCATAGACCCCGGGCTTCTGCTGGATCCTACCGATGGACGGCTGTGGATGTCTTATGGCACTTATTTTGGCTTTATCCGTCTTGTGGAACTGGATCCGAAGACGGGAAAACGTGTGGAAGGAAATCAGCCGGTGGATATTGCCATTGACTGCGAAGCTACGGATTTGATTTATCGTGATGGGTGGTATTACCTTTTGGGTACGCACGGCACTTGTTGTGACGGACCGAACTCCACTTACAACATTGTGGTGGGCCGTTCGCGCAAGGTGACCGGTCCTTACATGGACAATGTAGGGAGAAGTATGCTCGAAGGAGGCGGCCGCATGGTGGTCGCTGCCGGAGGAAGAGTGACGGGACCGGGACATTTCGGGCTTTTCGACCTTGGTGACGGAATACAGAAAATGTCGTGCCATTATGAAGCGGACTTGGACCGAAGTGGAATAAGCGTACTGGGTATTCGTCCGTTGTTATGGAAGAATGGTTGGCCCGTTGCCGGTGACAATTTCAAAGAAGGTACTTATGAAATAGAATCAGAAAGAAGAGGATATGCCCTGGAACTGGCTGTGGATTTTGTAAGAATGCCGGAAGGTGTGCGCTGGTTTGAACATACCGGACCTATAGAACCTATTGCTTCGCAAACTTTGGCAGATGTTATAGACACCTGGCCGACAGGAAACATCGGAGTGAGGGCAGGCGACTATATGTTCCGTCCGCATCAGCGGTGGACAATTACGGCTGTTCGCGATGCGGGAGGTTATTTGGGAGCGCCTTATTATAAAATTGTGATAGAAGGGACGGAACGTGCGTTGGCGGCAACCGCTGAAGCGGAAGTAGTGACGGTTCCTGCATTTACCGGTGCACCCGAGCAGTTGTGGCGGATTGATCAATTGACGGATGGTACGTACCGGATTATGCCGAAAGAGATTCCCGGTTCGACGGAGAAGCTGGCACTGATATCTATAGGTGACAGTACGCCTACTCTTGCCAAGTTTGATAAAGATAGCGACAATTCCAAATGGAATTTTAAGGCTCATTGATAGTTCGCTTCTCCCTCTGTAGATTGAATATAGTTTTTCTCAGGTGCGAATTACACGGAACTTGGATTTATGGTAAAAACAAATTCGGGAGATTCCGTGCTATTCGCGCCTGCAGAATATCTTTTCCGGGAAATAGGCTTTCATCTGTTTTTATTCAACAATTCCTTTGTAGGACATTCATAGTTGCTGATAATCAGTTTGACTCTTTTCAGGTCCTCCAATTCGTGTATAGGACGTTCCATCGATGGAGGAATGGGTAACTGGGAGTATTCTTGAAAATAGAGCAGGCAAGCATCTTTCCACCAGACAGCATCGCGTACTTGTGTCTTCAAGCGTGATTGTATATCTTTGAATCGTTCGTCGTCAACGTATTCCTCTACTTTATCCCATATTTTCTGGAACTCCCTTACTTGCTGTACGCCGTTATCGTAGTGGCGGCAAAGTTCCTCCCATAAAGTATCCCCGTTATTTAGCCGAAATGTCCAGGGTACATGGTGGAACCATAGAAGATACTTTTCGGGGCACGTGGACAAGTCGTCGTAGAGCCTGCAGAGTGAGTCAGGATATTGTGCAGTGGCATTGCTGCCGGTGTGACTGCGGTTGAATCCGATTCCTATATTATCGGCATTATGATAATAGGACGGCATCCAGTCGGGTCGTGCGTTGGGAATGTCGCACCAAGGTTCGGGACCGTAGTGATGTCCCCAGGCAAAAATATGGTGTAGTCCTAATGGCATCATGTAGTTGACAACCGCTTCACGACTTTCGAGCATCATCTGGCTTACCGGCCCAACAAAATTTTTGTCATTGCTGAAAGTCTGCCTTAACCATTCGTCTGCTATTTCTTCAGAAGAGATTGCCGGGTTCCAGGCCAGGCGTCCGAAAGCATACCAGTTGGCTTGTGCAAAGGGATGTCCGCACCAGTTTTTGTCTGTACCTATATTGGCAACACCTGCAACGGCTCTTAACGAAGAAGGTGCCACAAAGCGGAAGAACTCTTTCCACATGGGTGCCAGATAGGCAAGGTGGTTGGAATGTCCTAAGTATTCTTGGGTAATTTGAAATTCTGCCATGAGTGGAGTCTCGTGCATGGCTCCGAAGAGTGGGTTGTAAGGCTCACGTGGCTGGAAGTCTATTGGACCGTTCTTTACTTGCAAGATGACGTTTGAACGGAATTTGCCGTCCAATGGTTTAAACTCGGTGTATGCTTGTTTTGCGCGGTCGGTATCCGATGGATTATAGACGAAGGCGCGCCACATGACGATACCTTTGTAAGGTTTGAGGGCATCGGCCAGCATATTGGCGCCTTCGGCATGGGTGCGTCCGAAGTCGCACGGGCCGGGTTGTCCTTCACTGTTCGCCTTCACAAGGAAACCGCCGAAATCCGGTATAAGGCGGTAAATTTCGCGAGTTTTGTCTTTCCACCAGCGAATGACTTGTTTGTCAAGTGGGTCGGCTGTATGTAACTTGCCGAGTATAATCGGACTGGCAAAGTTGACGGAAAGATATACCCGTATTCCGTAAGGGCGGAAGGTGTCTGCCAACGTCTTTACCTTTTCCAGATATGTTGTGGAAAGAATTTGGGGAGAAGCATTTACATTGTTCAATACAGTGCCGTTGATACCGATGGAGGCATTGGCACCGGCATACGCTTCATATCTGCCGGAGGATGTGTCGGGCAGTTCTTCCCAGTTCCAAAGAGATTTTCCGGCATACCCCCTTTCTATGGTGCGGTCCATGTTGTCCCAGTGGTTGAGGATGCGCAGGGTGTATGCCGGATTCTCAGTGGTGTCACATGCCGGTTGTCCGCATTCTTGCCTGCGTAGCAGATGGTAGGCTCCATAGAGCAGACCGATGGGGGTAGGAGAACTTAGAATAAGTCTCTCTTTCATATACCGTATGCGGAAACCGTCAGGGGCAAGCTGCTTGTCTTTTTCTATAGATAGCGTAATTGGATTTCCCTTCCATGCTTGCCGCAACTCTTCGGTGGCCAGATTCAAGGTTGCGGATGTGCACTGGGTCGATACCTCGACGGAGGCATTTGCCCCTTGGCTCTGTCTTAACCACAAAAGGCTGCCATCTTCGGCAGCCATTTGGTTTGTAAAGAAGAAAACAATGCAGATAAGAGAGAAGAATCTGTATTTCATGATATTTTGTCTACTGTTGTTTATTCAGGATTTCCTTCTATGGTGATGATTTTTCCTTCGGAGTCATATTCCAGTTCGCAGACTTTGAGGCTGCGAAGCCATGTTTTTCCGTTGGAAGGTACGCAGTCGTGGTGGAAAAGATACCATTTCCCCTTGTATTCCGTGATGGCATGGTGCGTTGTCCATCCCACAACCGGGGTGAGGATGACTCCTTGATAGACAAAAGGTCCGTAAGGATTGTCACCGATGGCATAGCATAAGCGGTGCGTGTCGCCGGTGGAGTAGGAGAAGTAGTATTTTCCGTTGTACTTGTGCATCCAGCTGGCCTCGAAGAAGCGCCGTTCGTTGTCGCCGGCTGCCAGGGGCTTGCCGTTTTCATCCAGAATGACTACGGGCTTCGGCTCTTCGGCAAATTGCAGCATGTCGTCGCTCAGTTTTGCCACGCGTCCCGGTATGCACGGTTCGTTGTCCGGGGGGAAGGCGGCGCTTTCCAGTGCCTTGTTGTCGCGATAGCGTTGCAGTTGGCCGCCCCACAGTCCGCCAAAGTACATGTAGTAGCAGCCGTTCCCGTCATCCAGCACGGCGGGGTCGATGCTGTAGCTGCCTCTTATCGGGTCGGGTTGGGGAATGAAAGGCCCTTCGGGAGAGTCGCTGACGGCAACGCCGATGCGGAAAATGTCGTTCCGGTCTTTCAACGGGAAATACATGTAATATTTGCCGTCTTTCAAGGCAACGTCACAGTCCCAGAGCTGGCGTCCTGCCCAAGGGATGTCTTCGGTGGCGAGCACCACTCCGTGGTCTTTGATTTCACCGTGCATCACGTCGTCGGTAGAGAAGACGTGATAGTCCTTCATGTTGAAGTGGTCGCCGTTGTCGTTTTCCGGTATGCCGCTCTCCCGGTCATGGCTGGGATAAATATAGACTTTGCCGTTGAATACATGCACTGCCGGGTCTGCCATATAGTCTTCCGGAACCAGATATCTCATTTCTTTCTTCATGGTGTATTATGTTTTAGGGTTTTTGCAACAGTTCGCGTATGAATGGTTTGGGCTGGTAATTGCGGTCGAACAGTAGCGGGTATTCCCTGCGGCCGCGCATGGGAAAGTCGTTCTTCCATGAGTCGCTGTCGGATATTCCCCATGCAGTGACGCGCGTGATTACATCTGCATGTTTCAGGAAAAGGTCGAAGAAGGACTTCATGCGTGCATTCCAGATGCGGCTGACACTGTCGGGCAATGTTTCCGGATAAGGATTCAACGCTTTCCGGTATGCTGCGGTGTCCGATATGTTTGCCGTGCGGCTGACTGTAGGAAGGGCGCTCATGTCCCATTCTGTAATCATTACTTTGGCACCGGTGGCTGCAAAGGCGAGCAGGCTCTTTTCAAAGTCTTCCACTGTGGGATAGTCCATGCCCATATGTCCCTGCATGCCGACAGCATCGATGCGGATGCCCTTTTCTTTCAATGAGCGCACAAGGGCGGCCACAGAGTCACGGCGGCCCGGGACATTCATGCCATAGTCATTATAGTAAAGTTCTGCTTCAGGGTCGGCTTCATGGGCGCACTGGAAAGCATAGGGGATATACTCTTTGCCCAATATCTCATAGAATTTGGTTTTGCGATATGAACCGTCTTCCATAATAGCTTCGTTTACCACATCCCATCCGTGTATGCGGCCTTTATATCTGCCGACAATGGTAGATATATGTTCCTTCATGCGTTGCTTCAGAACCTCAGGTGATACATTTTTTCCTGCTGAATCGACGCAGAACCAGGGAGCCAACTGTGAGTGCCAGATAAGGCAGTGACCAATGACGGCCATGCCATTCTCTTCACCGAAGTCTACCAGGGAGTCTGCCGGTGTAAAGTTATACCGGTTTTCCTCCGGATGAATGACCTCGCACTTCATGCAGTTCTCTGCGACGATAGAGTTGAAGTGATGTTTGGCAATGGCAATGGCGGCAGTGTCTTCGCCGGAGACTTGCCGTTGGTTCAACGCTGCACCGATGAGAAATTTATTGCCGAAGGCTGCTTTCAGTGAAGAAGATTCTTCCGAAGGCGTGGTGCGTTTTCCGCCGATGCAAGCCGTAACGAACCCGGCAATGGCAAAGGATAGTAATGTTTGTTTCAGTTTCATGGTTTCTTTTATTTAAGTTTCGCATGTTGCTCAACTTTTTAGTTGACAAGCTGAGCCTTTTTGTTTTAATAATCCGTTTGTTTTCTCCGTTCAGTCAGTTCAGCCTGCATTTTCTCATTGTAGGCTTTCGTGATGGGGTAGAAGTATAATGCAATGACTCCTATGAAGAATGTAGCGGCCGGTATCAGGCTTGAAGAAAGTATAATGCCGTGGATGGCCGATTCTGTCTGTGCCGTACCTGCTCCGCTGACATAGCCGAAACCGGAAAGCAGGAATCCCAGGATAGCTCCACCGATTCCAAGACCGGCTTTTAATGCGAAAACTACCCCTGCGAAGACGAATCCTGTGGCACGACGGTAATTTACGTATTCCGAGTGGTCTGCTACATCGGCAATCATGGCCCAAAGTAAGGGCACCGTTGGAGCGTAGGCAAGACTTTTCAGGAAATTCAAGGCAAACATGGTTTCTATATCCGTTTCATTGGGGAAATAGAACAGCGCAGTGAAGATGGCTGTCAGCGTCAGGCAGATGATAAACACGCGCTTCTTTCCATAACGGTTGGCGAGAAAACTGGATAACAGGATTACTCCGAAGAATTGTACCAGTGCACCGACCATGTTGAAAACTCCAAAGCCCACTTCGTAAGCTTTCTCCGGACCATTGACTATCAATCCGAAAGCATTCAGTATATTGTAGCTTAAACTTGCATTCGCTTCTACGGCTACCAGTCCCAGTTTGTCGAGGAAAGTATATAGGGCATTGGCATCTACATAGTTCTCGAAGTAGTAGTTCATGGCACTTCCCCACATGGCCAAAGTGGTGAAAAGGAATAGGGTAAGGATGAACATGGCCCGCCAGGGAATATTGCGGAACACATCCTTTATATCTTTCCGGGTATCGGTCTTTTGGCTGGCAGGTGGGGTTATGCGTTCCCGTGCAGAAAAAAAGGTTATGATAAAGAATACAAAACCGATTACTGCAAACAGGGAAATAGTGCAAAGCCACCCGTGCCCTTTGTCACCGTCTGCACCGGCAAATTTGCCTACAAGAGGCAGCGTCAGGCCCTGCACGACAAACTGTGCTACGGTAGCGGCTACAAAGCGAATGCTGGTAATGCTGTTGCGCTCTTTTATATCACTTGTCATGACACCGCCCAATGAGGCATAAGGGGTATTGTTGAATGAATAGAGTGTCATCAGCAGTGTGTACGAAATGGTGGCATACACTGCAACCAGGCTTTTGTCTTCAATGCCGGGATTATAGAAAGCCAATACATAGAATACCATGAACGGTAAAGCCGTCCATAATATCCAGGGGCGGTATTTGCCCCAACGGGTTTGTGTCTTGTCGGATAAGATTCCCACGGTCGGATCTACAAAGGCATCGACAATACGGGCTATCAGCATGACACTGCCGGCAATGGCACCCTCCAAACCGAATACATCGGTGTAGAACTTGGTTTGATAAATCATCATCATCTGGAACACTAAGTTCGCAGAGCAATCCCCGAGACTATAACCTATTTTCTCCGAGATTGAAATTTTCTGGTTCATGTTGTTCATTATAGTATGTAATATGTTATAAGTCGATTACTGTTGTTGCTTAACCTCCTTATTGTGTTTCAGCGCAGTTTCTGCTGCACGTTGCCCCAACGTCTTCTTGTCCAGTGGATGTATGTCGTTCCACTCTCCCAGATCGCTGTTCTTGATGAGGTAGGTATTGGTGTTCATTTGGGTTGCCCTGGCTTGTTCGTGTCGCATTTCTGCCCAGGCTTTACGTCCCTGGATGTCATTCTTTGCAAGGAAATCTGCCAACTCGACAATGTAGAAAGGCAACTGTTCCGAATTGAAGGTACGCCGCCAGTCGCTAATCATGGCCGACAATAATGCTGCGTATTCGTTGCGGCGTGAAACGTTGGACTCGCCTTGGTACCACAATGCGCCGCATATGCCGTAATTCTTGAGCGGTGCAATCATGGCGTTGTACAGACAAACCGGTTTGTAACAAAAGAACATCATCTCCGGAGCATCGGGCATCGGGGCTCCCAAACGATACTTCCATGTCGGTTTGAGATTGAGCTCCTTGGCTTGTTCCCCATCTGTTGCCTGATAAATTATTTTATAGGGCTTTTCTTTGACAAAACCCGGTTGACCGCCATTGCTGATGAGGCGTACGGTAATGTTGTTTTGTCCGGCTTTGAGTACACCTGCCGGGATTCTGTAAATACGCGGCGGATACTGGTAAGTTGTATTGCCTATAAATATTCCATTTACATATACAGAGTCTGCATCAACGATGCATCCCAAGCGGAGGATGGCGTCACTTCCCGGTGCAATGTCGGTTATGGTCACATGCTGGCGGAACCAGTGGGAACCACCTGTCGGGTTCAGACCGTTGTTTCCCCAGCCGGCTGAGAACATGTCAACCTCTTGCCATGTATGGTCGTCATAGTTTTCGCTATACCATGGCGTCGCTTCATGCAACCCTGCATCTCCACGGTACAGAGATTCGTTCCAATGACGGAATTTCTCATTTTCCACTTGCTTGATGTGTGTGCAGAAATTGTCGTCTTCATATTGCCGTTTGTCATTGATGTATAACGGGAATTGCCTCAGGCCTTCCTCGCTGACCCATGCTTCTATAGGGGTGCCACCCCAACTGGCATTGATGATTCCTATCGGAATGTTTGTTTCTTCATATATCGCTTTGGCAAAAAAATAGGCCAAGGCGGAGAAATCCATCACATTCTCTTGTGTCAGTGCTTTCCAGCTTGTTTGCGGCATGTCTTCTTGCGGCGTACGGAAATTATAGACCTTTGGAATAATGATATGGCGTATCTTTTCATTGTCATAGCCGGCTATCTCATCGGCAAACATGTCTGTCACGCGGCTTATGGGCAGTTCCATATTCGACTGGCCCGAGCAGAGCCATACGTCGCCCACCAGTATGTTTCTGATTTCAATGTCGTTTATCAGCATGGAGTAAGGGCCGCCGGCTTTCATGGAGGGGAGAGTTATATTCCATTGCCCGTCGGCATCTGCAACAGCAGTGTAGATGCCTTTAAGCTTCTTATTTGCTGTGGAGGTCGGAAAAGTATCTTTGGTAAATCTTACTTGAATACTTTCTCCTGCATCTGCCGTTCCCCATACTTTTATGGTTTGTTCACGCTGCAATACCATTCCGTCTGAAATCAAGGCAGGCAACTTTACCTTCGCTCTCACCATCACGGCGCTGCAAAGGCAAAGCAGCACTGCCATTCCTAACCTAACTTTATCATAACCATTAAACATCATATCTTAATCCTCCTGTATTTATTTGTAATCATACAGCACTACATGCAGAATGCTGAACTGTCCTACCGGAATTCTGACATGCCGTCCCTGGTGACTCTGGTCACCGTTCATCCGGCGGATATATCCGAGGCTTCCGTCTGCATTCACCTTCACTTCGTCCACAAATCCGATACCGCAACGCTTGCCATGCCATGCCGTTCCGTCACTTCCGGTCCTATTGTTTTCATTTCCTTTTTTTACGAAGCCGTCTTCGCCTAACACCTTGTGTGTTCCGGCAGTTGCTTTTTCTGTGTTCTTAGCAAACTCGATGACGATTCCGCTACCGGCTATTATATATTCGTTTTTCGACATTCTTAGCAAGATTCCTCCTCCCTCCGGCCATACATTGCCGTCTGTGGCACGAGCATCCCACGGTAGAGTGAAATAGTGGCGGCAGGTTATGGTCAAATCATCTTCTGTAATGATGCGCTCCTTGTTCTCTTGGTCGAAAAGCAGCCCTTTCATCACTCCTTTGCCTTGATGTCCGGTAAGCAATGGCATCAATTCCTTTAATTTTCCATAGCTTTGTACCAATGGCGCATCTGCCGACTCGGGATTGTCTTCGATGGAGAAAGGACTGAAACCTATTGCGTCATGTTCGCCGAATACATAGAAAGCCCTTACCCCGTTATTGTCTGTCAACCGGATTTCAGGGATGAATAGAGGGTTGTTGTGCAGATGATATTGAGATACCCAGTTTGTGAAATCATTGTCATATAGGTCGGGGGCCAGCATATCGATATCGGGTGCTCCGCAATGCCATATATCAATCAGATGTGCTAACGGCCCGGCCGAAGGGTATTCCCCGGGTTTGCGTCCTCTGCTGTTCATAGCTGCATTGACATAGAGCGGCACATTGTAGATGGAGCGGGCGCTTTGTGCCAGTTTTCCTACATACTTGGCATAATTCCAGGTCATGAAGATTTCATCGGTATAGATGTCTGCGCCGAATACCTCTTGCCAGTTCCCTTCTTTCTTGCAGCCTTGTGCTTCCCATTTTTTCAGCAACCGGGGATGAAGGTCTTTTTTGTGCTTTTGCAGGTAAGATGCCAGCTCTTGGGGTATCGGGGCGCAAAAAGCGCTGTTGGCTTCCGGTGAATAATCGCGTGCGTCTTCCAGCATGCCGATTTCATTTTCTATTTGTATCATGATGACTGTACCTTCATCTTTGTCGGCGGCAGCGATGTGTTTCAGCCATTGGGTAAAGGCGCGTTGGTCGGCTTGCAGCACTTCATCGGAGAAAGCACTGGCTATTTCAAGGGGCTTGCCGCTTCCGGTATGCGCCCGAGGGTATTTCTTGTCATTTTCCTTGAACCAAAGCGGCGCATAGCAACTCATGGAATTTTTCCATGCACCGAACCATAAAAAGACAACTTTCAGATTGTACTTGCGTGCTTGCTCCAAGACTTTATCGGTCAATGTGAAATCGAAATGTCCTTCTACGGGTTCCAGCAAATCCCAGTATGCAGGGACTAAAACAGTATTTAGTCCCATTTTCTGTAGCTTGGGAAAGATGCGTTCAATGTCTTGCGTGTTTGCTGCCGATGAATTCCCCAGTTCTCCGCCAAGAATAAGATAGGGAGTATCATTAATGATAAGTTGGGTGGCATTCCCTCGTCTCTGCAAACAGCTTTTCTGGGCACGGCCATATCCGGCTATCAATAGATTTAATATTAAGAGTAAAAAGATTCTTTTCATCAATCCACAGCATTAGTTATGAATGCAAAGATAGTGCTCTGTCCTTTAAAACAGGCTAAGGAATGTTGCACAAAACATTATATAGGTAACATGTGCTTTTGTGTATGTTACATAAACTTGTGTTTATCGTACATTTTGGACTTGAAGTGTCTTTAAGAATACATTTGTTTCAATAAAATGAAAAAGTTTCTTACCTTTGCTTAATCTTACCGTAATATCGAGTACTAATATGAAAACACTTGTCCGGTATATATGTGCTTGTTCCATGGCACTTGTAATGTTTGTACCATATTCTCTTTTGATGGCTCAAACAAGGAATTTTTATTCTACAGAAAACGGGCTGTCCAGCAGTTTGATAAACCAGCTTTTCCAGGATAGCCGTGGATTTATATGGGTGGCTACAGAATATGGATTGAACCGTTTTGACGGGCTTAATTTTTCCAATTATCGACATGTACCCAATGATTCCGTTTCCTTGACGAGTGATTATGTACGTACTCTTTTTGAAGATAGTCGTCAAAACTTGTTGATAGGCTGTATCAATGGTTTGATGGTGTACAACCGGGAAACGGATACTTTCCGGGAAATTCCTATGATACGTGCAGGCAAGCGGGTTACTCCACATGTCACGCACTTGCAAGAAGTCCGTAGCGGTGAAATATGGTTGAGCACCAGCGGGCAGGGCTTGTTTCGTCTGGACAGTCTGCTGAATCGGGCTGTATCTGTTGACGGTCTGTTTCAGCAGATAAATTGTACTTATCAATCTAAATTCTGCATTGATTCCCGTTCGGAAATCTGGATAGGAACGGAGGGAAATGGGCTGGCCCGTTATATTCCGAAGTCAAAGCAACTGCAGTTTTTCAAGTATCCCGCATTTGGCGATAATAATGTAACTTCCATTATAGAAGACCATTTGGGGAATATTTTCGTAGGTACACAAAAACAAGGAGTATCACGATATGATAATGAAACGGGAGAGATGGTCTCCGTTTCTTATAGCGGAGATGACGGACAGCTATCTGTGTATTGCATGGCTATCGTGGACGGGCAGCTTTGGGTGGGAACCGATGGGCAAGGAGTGAAAATCTATAATCCTCTGAAAAATCAATTGGAAGATTATCGGATAAATTCTGCATCGGTGGATTTTTCGAAAGGGAAGGTGCATTCCATCATGGAAGACAAAGACGGTAATTTGTGGATCGGTCTGTTTCAGAAAGGAATTGTTCTGGTTCCAAAGCAAGAAAATCCATTTGAGTATTATGGCAGCAAGTCTATTTATTATAACCCTATCGGACAAGGATGTGTAATGTCTGTTTTCCAGGACAGTAACCGGCATCTGTGGGTCGGTGCAGATAATGAGGGCCTTTATGAATTGGGGATAGACGGCAGGCGTTTGCGTCATTATAATCCTGACTATTCGGAGAATTCTGTACCTAACACTGTTATGTGTATATATGAAGATACGGACTATAATCTGTGGATAGGCTCTTATGGCCAAGGGCTGGCTAAACTGGATAAAGCTACAGGGAAATGTGAGCATTTCCAACAGATAAGCAACCCTATCGTGTATTCAATTGCTGAGGATAAGAAAAAGAATCTGTATTTTGGAGCCTTCGGTTCTGGCTTTTATCAGTATAACCTGCAATCTCAAAAGCTGGTGCATTATGAATCCTCCAAAGATGAAAAAGGTGACTTGAAATGTGACGAATTGGTAAACGACTGGATAAACTATGTTTTTTGCGACAGTGAAGGACTTGTTTGGTTAGGACATTATAAAGGAGTGAGTTGCTTTAATCCGGAAACGAAGAGCTTCTTGAACTATAAACAAACGAATACATTAATAACCGATTGCATAGGATATGCATTTGCAGAGGACCATGCTGGAAACATCTGGGCAGGAACTACAAATGGTCTTTATTGTTTCTCGAAGAAAACAGGCGAACTGAGACAATTCACGACTTATAACGGGTTGCCCAATAATGTGATTTGTGGCATTTGTGAAGATGAAGACGGGGGTATCTGGGTCAGTACATATAAAGGCGTCAGCAAATATGATGTAAAAAAGGATTTTTTCGTGAATTATTATTCCGGAGATGGCTTGCAGGGGAATGAGTTTACGCATGGTGCATACTATAAAGACGAGGCTGGCAAAATCTATTTTGGTGGGGTAAATGGCATAACCAGTTTTTCCCCAAGAAAGATAAATACTGATGCAAAAGAACTAAAGGTTTATATTACAGACTTTTATGTGTATAACCACCCAGTGCATAAGAATACTCTTTCGGATGGAACTCCTATTATTTTTTCTTCGGTACAAGATGCTAATATTTTTCAACTTTCATATCGCGACAATACATTCAGTATTGCTTTCTCAACCTTACAGTATAATAATCCTGAACAGATAGCCTACCAGTATAAAATAGATGAGCTTAGCAACCAATGGTCTGTAACGGAACCTGGAGTGAATCGTGTGACATATAATAATTTGTTTCCCGGCAAATATACTTTCCGTGTACGTGCTCTTAATCATGGTAATTATTCAGAGGTGCGTACTATCAAAGTATTGATTGCTTCGCCTTGGTATAAAACATGGTGGGCGTATTGCTTTTATATTGGACTGGCGGCATTGCTTGTATGGGGAATTGTAAACAATGTGATGTCACATGTGCGGTATCGTCGTGAAATAATGAAGCGTGAACATGACGAGCAGTTGAATGAGGCAAAATTGCAGTTCTTTATAAATATATCCCATGAGATTCGTACTCCGATGACTTTAATCATCAATCCACTGGAGAAGCTGCTGGCAGGAGAAAACAAGGGGGAGTTGCATAAGACATATCAAATGATATACCGTAACGCCCAACGTATTCTTCGGTTGATTAATCAGCTGATGGATATAAGGAAATTAGACAAAGGACAGATGTTCATGAAATTCCAGGAAACGGATATGATTGGTTTTATTACTGATGTGATGCAGCCGTTTGAATATATGGCACATAAAAAGAATATAGACTTTGCTTTTATACATGATATGCCTCAGCTAAAAGCATGGGTTGATTTGAATAATTTCGATAAAGTTCTGATGAATGTACTTTCCAATGCTTTTAAATATACTCCGGAAGGTGGGAAGATACAAGTCAGTCTTTCTATAGGCAGAGATGTTTCTTGCAAAGGTGCGTTGCAGAATTTTTTTGAAATTGTGGTTACAGACAGTGGCATCGGCATTGATAAAGATAAGATGGAACGTATTTTTGAACGTTTCTATCAAATAGACAATGATGTGACAAAGTCGAATTTCGGAACCGGCATCGGTCTGCATTTGTCCCGCTTGCTGGTCTTGTTGCATCATGGAAATATTCATGCTGAAAATAGAGAGGATGCTTCAGGCAGTCGTTTCATTATTCGCATGCCGTTGGGCTCCGGACATTTAAGAGCCGATGAAATGGTGGAGGCTGCATCTTTTGCCGTTTACCCCCAAGTGCCGAACTCCAAAGAAGAGTATATGGATGATGTTGACGAGAAGCAGGCCGGCAAGCCCAAAACCCGTCAAAGGGTGTTGGTGGTCGAAGATGAAGAGGAAATTAGGACTTATCTGAAGCAGGAACTATCTGACGAGTACAAAGTGACAACCTGTTGCAACGGCAAGGAGGCGTATGACTGCATCTTGAAAGAAATGCCCGACTTGGTAATCAGTGATATAATGATGCCTGAAATGGACGGTTTGGCATTGTGCCATAAACTGAAGCAGAATACTAACATAAATCACATCCCTATCGTATTGTTGACTGCAAAGTCAAGGGCAGAGGATACTCTGGAAGGGATGGATACAGGCGCCGATGCCTATATCGTGAAGCCTTTCAATACGGATTTGCTGAAAAGTACCATTGCCAATCTGATAGCTAACAGAAGATTGCTGCGCAATAAATTCAGTGGAGCACAGCAGCAGGAGGAGAAGATTGATAAAATCTCGATGAAATCAAGTGACGAGATATTGATGGAGAGGATTATGAAGGTGGTGAACAAGCATCTGGATGACCCGGAACTCAATGTCGAGATGCTTGCCTCGGAAGTAGGGCTTAGCCGCGTACATGTACACCGCAAACTGAAGGAATTGACAAATCTGTCAACGCGTGATTTCATTAAGAATATCCGTTTGCAGCAAGCTGCATTCCTATTAGACCAGAACAAGAAGATGACTATTTCAGAGGTCGCTTATGCGGCAGGATATACCAATCTGTCACACTTCTCCAATTCGTTCAAGGAAAAATATGGCATGTCTCCCAAAGAATACATGAATAAGCCTCAGTGACTTCTTCTTGAATAATTCTTTATCGGGGATAAGGTGTCGCTTTACCGGTGATAGAGCATCGCTTTACCGGTGATAAAGTGTCACTTTACTGGTGATAAAGTGTCACTTTAATAGGAATAAAGCATCACTTTATCAAGGATAAAGTGCCACTTTATTGCCGATAAAAATAAATAAAGTCCAAAGCGCCTGGCTGTCAGCATACTACTGCCGGTGTGTTTCAATCAAGACAGTTTCTCATTCCGTAGTCGATACAAATACAGATTCTGATACGGTTGCCCGGGAGAGGATAGAAAACAAAAATAGGAAGAAAGCCCTTGCTTTCTTCCTATTTACTATAAACATCTTGTTATAAGTGTCCTTATTTTGCTGCTTCTGCAACCGGTTCGGTATCTTTCTTGTTCTTCATCAACAGATATGCGATAGGAGATGCAACGAACAGAGAAGACAGTGTACCGAATACAACACCCAGAATCATGGCGAATGCGAAGCTGCGGATAGAGTCACCACCGAGGATGAAGATACACAGCAATACAATCAAGGTACTCAGTGAAGTATTGATGGTGCGTGCCAAAGTTGTATTCAATGAGTCATTGAACAACTGGAACTTGTCACGCTTCGGATAGAGACCGAAGAATTCACGTACACGGTCGAAGATTACCACCTTGTCATTGATAGAGTAACCGATAGCTGTCAGGATGGCACCGATAAAGGTCTGGTCGATTTCCAGAGAGAACGGCATCCAGCCCCAACAGATGGAGTAGGCACCCAGGATGATGGTGGTGTCACACGCCAGTGCGGCTACTGAACCGATACTGTATGCAATATTGCGGAAACGGATCAGGATATAGATACCGATGGCAATCAATGCAAGTACAACAGACCAGATGGCTGAAACCTTGATGTCGTCTGCGATACTCGGACCTACCTTCTGGGAACTGATGATACTTCCGCCCGTATGGTTTTCGCGGTCGATGAAGGTTTCCAAAGTGATGTTCTGAGTCAATACCGGCTTCAGAGTCTCATACAGATATGCTTCGATTTCAGAGTCGATGTTGTTACCTTCTTCTTCAATGCGGTAGTTCGTGCTGATACGTACAGTCTTGCCGTCTGTACCGATAGCGATAACGCTGACATTGGCATCGCCGAACTTGCTGGAGATAAGTTCACGAATCTGTTCCGGTTCCACTTTGTTCTCAAACTGTACCTTGAAGTTACGTCCACCGGTGAAGTCGATGCTCTGGCTCAGTCCACGGGTAGCGAGGAAAGCGATACATACAACTACGGCAGCTCCGGTGATGGTCAACCACAGCTTGTTTCTGCCCATGAAGTCGAAGTGTACGTTCGCCATCAGGTTCTTGGAAATCTTGGAAGAGAATGTCAGGTTCAGCAATTTGTCTTTGCCCATGAAATAATCATAGAACAGACGTGTCATGAACACGGCAGTAAAGAACGAAATCAAGATACCGATAATCAGTGTAGTGGCAAAACCGCGGATAGGACCTGTACCGAAGTTGAACAGGATGATACCGGTGATGATAGACGTCAAGTTGGAGTCGAAGATAGCAGAGAAGGC
>ENA-OYZD01000122-OYZD01000122.1-human-gut-metagenome-genome-assembly--contig:-NODE-122-length-46570-cov-5.281479_pt1 | contig 46570 bp, 28 predicted proteins | sample MGYA00244073_ERZ653470 | MGnify/ENA primary metagenome ERZ653470 (study PRJEB26926, sample SAMN06164895) | human gut metagenome | biome: ENVO:00009003; feature: ENVO:2100002; material: ENVO:00002003... | reverse complement strand
GGTTTGTTGCACCCGGCAGGGCGGGGTGGTGTTTAATCGGTATATCCGTCGTTTTGTTTGAGGTTCGTGTTGGTCTTGCGGATGTTGGCCGGAATAGGGTAAAGTTTCGTGTATGCCGGGCTGACGGCCGGTTTCAGGTCGCGTGCTTCGCCCCACTTGCCGAACCGGATCATATCCTGGCGACGTAATCCTTCCCATGCAAATTCCCGGCCCCGTTCGTCGTAAATCTCGTCGAGTGTCAGATCCGAAGCCTTGTAATCGTCGAGCCCCGTACGATGGCGCACCTCGTTGAAGAGGGGGACTGCCAGGTCGGCATGTCCCTGGCGCACGAGCGCCTCGCCCTTCATCATCAGCACGTCGGCATAACGGTAGACCACATAGTCGTTGTCCATGCATTCGCCCTGCAGCCCGTTCGCATATTCGTATTTGGCCGAGCGGACGCCTTCGTTCGATTTTGCCGGGTTCGAGAAGTCGAACAGCGAGGTGATATGCGGCGTGTAGTCGAGCTGCTGCCCGTTTTGCATCAGGAGCGGATTGCCCGACATGTCGTACTGGGGGCCCGCGAGCCATTGCCTGCGCCGGATGTCTTTCGGATCGTACTTGTTATAGAAAGACTCGGTTGCGGCGAAGCCGTTCCAGCAAAAGTCGAGGATGCCGTAGGTCTGTTGCGAGAGGCTGTTGAGCGTCAGCTGGTGGAACCGGAAGACGTGCCACCAGTTTTGCGACGTATAAACTTTGTCATAGAGGATGACGAATATATTCTCCTTCGACGAGGTGTTGTCCACCTTGAAGTTCGAAAAGTAGTCGGGTTCTATCTCCAGTTGCCCGAAGCCGATCACCTGGTCGCAGGCAGCGATGGTTTCGTCCCATTTGGCCTCGCCGATCCACTCCTGCGCATTGATGTACAGTTTGGCGAGCGTGGTGTAAGCCATCGCCTTGGTTACGCGGCCGTAGTTCGAGGCGGTAGGCACGTCCTGCAACAGGCCGACGTTATCCTTGATCTGCTGTTCGATGAACGAGAAGAGGAACTTGCGATCCACCTGCCTGGGCAGGCTCGTGTCCGAGAAGTCGGTGGTGAAGGGAACATTGCCGAACAGATCCATGGCATTCAGATAGAACCATGCGCGCATGACCAGCACCTCGGCTACCAGGCTGGGTTTGGCCTCGAAATCGACCGACGACTGGTCGAACTCATAGAGTATCTGGTTGCAGAGCGAAATGCCGCCGAAAAGGAACTCCCAGATCGTTTGCAGATCCTGCATCTGCGAATTCCACGTGTGTGCGTGCATGTCGCGCCATACGCCGTCGTCGACCCACTGGTTTCCTTCGCGCAGGGGACTGACCGCCTCGTCCGTCGATACGGAAATCGTGCCCCAGATACAGCGGTAGCAGGTATAGCGTACCAGATAAGCGTAAATACGCCCGGCGCTCATCAGGAATTCTTCTTCGTTGTTGAAGAATTCGTCGGACGGGATCGAGGAGTAGGGATTCTCTTCCAGGTCGGTGCAGGAACTCAGTGTTGCACTTAGCAGGAATATCGTGGACAGGATTGATACTATCTTTTTCATAATAGGTTCGTTTGTTGGTCGGATGATTTAGAATGCGATGGCGGCTCCGAGAACGAATGTACGCGTGCGGGGATAGAAGTCATACCAGTCGATGCCGGGTTGCAGCCCCGAAATGCTGACTTCGGGGTCGATTCCCTTGTAGCCGGTGATGGTAAAGAGGTTTTGTGCCGTGACATAGCAGCGCAGCTTGGAGATGACCTTCGATTTGAGTTTGAAGTCGTAGCTCAGCGTTATGTTGTCGAGCTTGAGGTAGGAGCCGTCCTCCACGAACCGCGACGAATAGTATGCGCCGTCCTTGTAGTTGGCATGGTCGAGTGTCGAGCGCAGAATATTGCGGGTGCCGAAGTAACCGAACCCTTCGTAATAGACACGGCTCTGGTTCAGGACGTCGTTGCCGATGGAACTGCGCAGCAGGAAGCTCAGGCTCCACTGTTTGTAGCTGAAGGTATTCTGCAGCGACAGCAGTACGTCGGGATATGCGTTGCCGATAACCTGGTAGTCCGCTTCGGTAATGCCCTCTACACCGTCTAAGTCTTCGTAGATGGCGCCGCCGTTATCGTTGAATCCCAAAAATTTCGGGCCCCAGAAGTTGCCCAGCGAACCGCCTTCGACGATGCGCATGGTATACATTTTCAGGTCATCGGGGAAGTAGCCGGTCTGGATTTGCACCATTTCGTAATCCTCGTTGGAGAATTTGACCAGGTTATTCTTGTTGTGGCTTATCGTCGCCGCGAGGTTCCAGCTGAAATTCTTGCGTGAAATCGGCGTGGCGTTGACCGTCACTTCGATACCTTTGTTGTCGATCGTGCCGACGTTGGCGAATTTCGAAGGGTAGAGGTTGGGCGGTACGGGTACGGTATAGGTGTAGAGCAGATCCTTGGTGCGGCGGTTGTAGTAGTCGACCGTGACGTTGAGCCGGTTGTCGAGCACGCTCATGTCGAGCCCGACGTTGAACTCTTTTTTCTTCTCCCAGCGCAGGTCGGGGTTGGGATTGCTGCCGGGTTCATAGGTGCTGATCCACTTTTTGTTGTAATAGAAATTTGACGAACCCTTGCGCAGGATCGACAACGAACGGTAGTTGCCGATTTCCTGGTTGCCCGTGATGCCGAAGCCGGCGCGCAGCTTGAGCTCGTTGAGCCATTTGGCGTCCTTCAGCCACGGTTCGCGCGATATGCGCCAGCCGAGGCTCACGGCCGGGAAGGTTCCCCATTTGTGGTTGTCGCCGAAACGCGATGAACCTTCATAGCGCACCGATGCCGAGAAGAGGTATTTTTCCTTGTAATTATACATCACGCGGCCGAAGAAGGCGATGAGCCGGTTGTCTTCCTTGCTGCTGCCCATCGAGGCGAGCCCTTCCTTGAGCGCCCCGCCGCTGCCGATGTTGTGGAACCCGAAGATGTCAGTATCGAACTTGTAGTTCATCTGGTCGTAGCTTTCCGAACTTTCCTCGCTGAACGAGTAACCGGCGATGGCTTGCAGTTTGTGGTCGCCGAACGTGCCCGAATAATCGATCGTCGCTTCGAGCATCTTGTTCTTGTAGTGGTCGTTGTAAGTTTCCGCCGTCCCGTTGTTGCCGATATTTACCGGGTAATAGCGGCCGTAATAGTGCCCATAGCGTTCCGACCGCTCGATGATGGCGCCCATGGCACTGATTTTCAGGCCGTCTATGATGCGCAGCGAAGCATTGACGCTGCCCGAGAACTCTTTGCGGATGCCTTCGTCGTCACGTTGTTCGAGCATCGCCACGGGGTTGTGGTAGTCGATTCCCGGCGAGAAGAAGTATTTGCCGTACTGGGGGTTGTTGCCGCTGGTTTCGTAAATGGGTTCGGTCGGGTTGCGCAATACGGCCTGCCGCATGATGAACTTGTCGGCATAGGAGCCTTTTCCGGTGGTGTACGCAAAATTATAATCCACTTTCAGCCGATCCCGGATGAGCGACTGGCTCACGTTCAGACGTCCGCGGAGTTTCTCGTTCCCGGTTTTTTTTACCAGCCCGATGTCGTTGGTGTAGGAGACGCTGGCGCGGTAGTTGAGTTTTGCGGAGCCGCCCGATGAGGATACGTTATAATTTTGGCTTACAGGGTGTTTGCGCGTGACGGCGTCGAACCAGTCTGTCGATCCGCCGAAATCGTACGACGACGCTTTGTCGGGGAAATATTGCCGGATCGTGTTGCGGTATTCGCTCGCCGACATCACGTCGGGTTTTTTGTCCACGCTTTGCATGGCGACATAAGCCGAGAATTCGATACGGTTCTCCCCCGCATGGGCTTTTTTCGTCGTCACCAGAATCACACCGTTCGTACCTCGTGTGCCGTAGATCGCAGCGGCCGAACCGTCTTTCAGCACGTCGATCGAGGCGATGTCGTCGGGACTGACGTTCGACAGGTCGCCGCCCACGACGCCGTCGATGACGACCAGCGGTGAAGCGCCGCCGGCCATTGTGGTCATGCCCCGCAACTGGATTTCGAAGTCGCCGTTGGGGTCTCCGCCGTCGGCGCGTACGATATTCAGGCCTGCAACCTGTCCCTGGAGCAGTTGCAGCGGATTGGTGATGTTCCCTTGTTTGAAATCATCGCTCTTGAGGGAGGAGACCGAGCCGGTCAGCTCTTTTTTCGTGGTGGTACCGTACCCGATCACCACTACGTTGTCCATCGTCGTGACTGACTCGGTGAGTTGCACATCGAGCGTTGTTTTCGTTCCTGCCGGAAGTTCCGTGTTCCGGTAGCCGATGAATGAGAATTCGAGGACGGCATTTTCCGCATTTTGCAGACGCAGCGTATAGCTGCCGTCGGCAGTGGTGCTGACGCCGTTGGTCGTACCTTTCTCAACGACCGTTACGCCCATCAGGGGCTTGCCTGTGTCGTCGGTTACCCGGCCGGAGATCCGGCGGGTGTCGTTTTGTTGCAAGGTGTCGTAATCTGGGGTACCGGCTGCATGCATGACGGCCGGCAGCGTACCGAGCAGCGCGGCCAGACAACAGGTGCGCAGCATGTTTTTTCGTAGAATTAGGGTCATAGTTTTACAGGTTTGGTTGGTTAAACTGGTGGTGGGAGGGCTTTGCCCCGGCATTGGGTTACATGGTTATGCGTATTTTGGGTTAATTAAATTATTGAATATATAGGTTCGTCGCCTTGTTTGCGGATCGTTTGGCGTATTTGTCCGGCCGTTTGTTATACAAATATAAGTTTAAAAGTTCTAATAATGAGGTGTATTTTTACTTTAATTAGGATAAACCCAAAGTGATTTATTAAAAATAATATGTATTGCATTGTTGGATTTAAAATATTGAATATTATAGATGTGGCTATATTACTATGGGTGTTATTATATGTTTTATCCGGTTGTTTTCAAATGATTTTATCCGAACTTAATGTTTATAAGGGCCTGTGGCTGTAAAAAATACCTCGGGAAGTTGCCCGATAGAGCGACAATACCGGTTTTGCGTGTATTTGGCTGTGAAATGACCTAATTTGGGATTATCCGGATGTGTGCGAAATTGTCCGGGAATATTCCTTTATAACCCGGATCTTCCATCAGGAATTTCCGGGATTTCATCTCCGGCAAATAATTCCTATCTTTGTGTAACTAACCCGCAAGGCCATGAACAAAGCTATTTCGCTGCTTGTACTTATCCATTCGATGACGAAGGCGGAAAAACGCTATTTCAAACTTTACAGCAACCTGCAGGAGGGCGATAAGGTCTATCTGACTTTGTTCGCCCTGATGGAGGAGTGCTCTTCGGTCGAGGAGGTTACCCGGCGTTTTGGCGTCGATGCCGGGGAGAGCAGCTTCGACATTGCCGTCAAGCACCTGTATAAGGTAGTTGTCGACTGCCTGCTGCATTTACGGAGCCGGTATGACATCCAGGCCCGCATTTCCAACCGCATGGCCGAGGCGGAGATCCTTTTCCGCTGCGGCTTGCTGCAGGCCGCGACCGAAGAGCTGAGCCGGGCGAAAAAACTGGCCGGGCAGTATGAGATGACGGCTTTGCTCATGCTGATCCGGCAGACGGAATTGCGTTACCTGAGTGCCGGGGATTATCAGGGGATGAGCGAAAAGCAGCTGGTCGAAAAACAGATGAAAGTGAACGAGACGTTCAAGCATCTGCGCAGCGCCAACCAGCACATGCAGCTTTACGATATCCTCAAGTACCGGGCGCTTTACCGCAGCAAGGTGCGTTCCGAACAGGAGTGCCAGAGCCTGAACGATCTGGTGCTGAGCGAGCTGCACCTGATCGCCAATAACACGTACAACGGGTTCGAGGTGGATAAACTCCACCAGCTGTTCCAGTCGACCTATTTCCTGCAGTCGGGCAATTACAAGGCTGCCATCCGCATCTATCAGCAACTGCTCGAATTGTTCGACCACAATCCGGGCCGGATGCTCAACCCTCCGTTGCACTACCTCGATGCCGTGCTGGGGGTATTGGACAGCCTGCTTTCGGCGGGGCTTTACGATGAGATGCCCTTTTTTATCGCCAAGCTGCACCGGCTTACGGAAAGCGACTACCCCCAGGAGTTTGTCCGCAAAGTGCTGGCCTTTATCTATCTGTACGATTCGTTCCGGCTCATCAATTGCGGGGCTTTCGCCGATGCGCAGGAACTTTATAAGCAACATGAGGAGACCCTGTTCCGCAAACTGTCGCAGCAAAAACTCGATGTCCAACTGTTGTTGCAACTCAATCTGGTCGTGCTGCATCTGGTGTGCGACCGGGGTGGCGAAGCCCGCAAGGCCATGACCCGGATCCAGGCGACCGGGCTCGTGTTCTATAATTTCCCGGCTTTCCGTATTGCGCGGCTGGTGAATTTGCTCCTGCAGGCCGAATGCGGGCGGTTCGATTTCGCCGAAAACGAAATCAAATCCATACGCCGCAGTACCGCTATCGGAAACAGCTCGGTCGAAAAACTTGTTTTCAGGTTTGTACGCCTCTTTCCGCTGCCCGGGAGCCGGCGGGAGAGGGGCCGCCTGTGGGAACGGCTGTACGGTACGGTGCAGGCAGTTGCGGCCGATAAATACGAGCGGCCGTTACTCAAATACTTCGATTTTACGGCATGGATCGAGGCGTGCCTGACCGGGGCGGCTTTGTCGGATGTGCTGGGGCGTAATACCCGGCAGCAGGCCGAACGGTTCAGCGTGTAGGCGGCCTTCCGGCCCGGCCGGTGGCCCTGGGCGGAGCCTGGCGCGGCGGCGGGGTATATTGCGGGGTGCCGGCCTTGCCGGTCTGCGGGGGCGGCAGTGCCGATCCGGGGGTGCCGGATGTGCCGAACTGCGAGGTGCTGGGCTATGCCGATCTGCGGGACGGCGGCTGTGCTGGTCTGTCGGGCTGTGCCGATCCGGGGGCACCGGGCTTGCGGGTATAAAAGAAAATCCCGAGCCGCGATGGCCCGGGATTTTTCTGTCGGGAACTCCGGATTAAGCCTGTCCGGCCGAACCCAGGACGCTTTCGCATTTGTGCATGTAGAGCTTCTTCAGCTCGTCGCGGGCCGGGCCCAGGTATTTGCGGGGGTCGAACTCTGCGGGCTGGTCTACGAAGATCTTGCGGATGGCTGCGGTCATGGCCAGACGGCCGTCCGAGTCGATGTTGATCTTGCAGACTGCGCTCTTGGCGGCGCGGCGAAGCTGCTCTTCGGGAATACCTACGGCATCCTTGAGCGCACCGCCGTGCGTGTTGATGATCTTCACGTACTCCTGCGGTACGGACGACGCTCCGTGCAGCACGATGGGGAAGCCGGGGAGCTTCTTCTCGATCTCGGCCAGGATGTCGAAACGCAGTTCGGGCGGAACGAGGATACCCTCGGCGTTGCGGGTGCACTGCTCGGGCTTGAACTTGTTGGCGCCGTGCGACGTACCGATCGAGATGGCCAGCGAGTCTACGCCGGTCTTCGATACGAAGTCGATCACGTCGGCGGGGTCGGTATAGGTGTGGTGCTCGGCCGAAACCTCGTCCTCGACGCCGGCCAGCACGCCCAGCTCACCCTCGACCGTTACGTCGAACTGGTGTGCGTAGTCTACGACCTGCTTGGTGAGGGCTACGTTTTCGTCGTAGGGCAGGTGCGAACCGTCGATCATCACCGACGAAAAGCCCATGTCGATGCAGCTCTTACACAGTTCGAACGAGTTGCCGTGGTCGAGGTGCAGGCAGATGGGAATGTTTTTGCCCAGCTCCTTGGCATACTCGACGGCGCCCTGTGCCATGTAGCGCAGCAGCGTCTGGTTGGCGTATTTGCGTGCGCCCGACGAAACCTGGAGGATGACCGGCGACGAAGCCTCCACGCAAGCCGAGATGATGGCCTGCATCTGCTCCATGTTGTTGAAGTTGAATGCCGGGATGGCATAACCGCCCTTGATGGCTTTTGCGAACATCTCACGGGTGTTCACAAGTCCCAATTCTTTGTACGATACCATAATAATTTAATTTATGCAGTGAATTGTTTGTCTCGAAAAACCGCACAAATTTAATAAAAATTCTAATTAATTGCGTCCGATCCGGCTATTTTATTCTCTTTTTGTGAAAATAATAACAGCCGGCGGGAAATTGTTGTGCAATCCGGATAGTTTTTTGTATTTTTGCATGGCCTTAAGCCCCGGTGTGCGGGCAGGGTATGCCCGGTGCGGCCTGCATGCGGTTGATTGCGGGCGGCAGGGCGGCGCAGGATGCCTCCCGGCTGCAGGGGCTGCCTGCGGAAAAGCGCCGCGCGGCATGCCGGGCACGGGACAAACGGACATTAACAAACACAAAACATATCACGATTATGGCTGATTTCATTTATCAGGAGCCGTTCCCCGTCGGGGAAGACAAAACCCAGTACCGTCTGTTGACGAAGGATTACGTGAAAGTCGTCGAATGCGACGGCCGCAAGATCCTCAAGGTCGACCCTGCTGGCCTCGAACTCTTGTCCAAAGCCGCTTACAGCGACGTGTCGTTCTACCTGCGTGCCGCCCACCTGCAGAAGTTGCGCAACATCCTCGACGATCCCGAGGCCACCGACAACGACAAGTTCGTGGCTTACACCATGCTGCTCAACCAGGTCGTTGCGGCCGAGGGCGAACTCCCCACGTGCCAGGACACCGGCACGGCCATCTGCATCGGCCACAAGGGCGAGGACGTCTATACGGGCGCCGACGATGCGAAATACATTGCCAAAGGCGTGTACGAGACCTACAAAGACCGCAACCTGCGCTATTCGCAGGTCGTGCCTTTCACGATGACCGAGGAGAAGAATTCCGGTACGAACCTCCCGGCGCAGATCGACATTTACGGCGGCCACCCCGGCATGGAGTACGAATTCCTCTTCATTACCAAGGGCGGCGGTTCGGCCAACAAGACCTTCCTCTACCAGCAGACCAAGGCGCTGCTGAACGAGAAATCGCTGACCGATTTCATCAAGACCCATATCTTCGACCTCGGTACGTCGGCCTGCCCGCCCTACCACCTGGCCATCTGCATCGGCGGTACGTCGGCCGAGATGTGCCTCTCGACCGTGAAGAAGGCTTCGGCCGGCTACCTCGACGAGCTGCCCACTTCGGGCAACGAGGGCGGCCGCTGCTTCCGTGACCTGGAGTGGGAGGAGAAGGTGCTCAGGATCTGCCAGCAGAGCGGTGTTGGCGCCCAGTTCGGCGGCAAATACCTCGTGCACGACGTGCGCGTGATCCGTGCCCCGCGCCATGCGGCTTCATGCCCCGTGGCCATCGGCGTGAGCTGTTCGGCAGACCGTAACATCAAGGCCAAGATCACGCCGGAGGGCATCTTCCTCGAGCAACTGGAGAAGAACCCCGCGCGTTTCCTGCCCAAGGAGGCGCCCAACATGTCGCCCGCCGTGGACATCGACCTCGACGAAGGCATGGACAAGGTGCGTGAAATCCTTTCGAAATACCCGATCAAGACGCGTCTGAACCTGAAAGGCACGCTCATCGTGGCCCGCGACATCGCCCATGCGCGCATCAAGCAGATGATCGACGAGGGCAAGCCGATGCCCGAATATTTCAAGAAACATCCGGTATACTATGCCGGGCCTGCCAAGACCCCGGACGGCATGGCCTCGGGATCGTTCGGCCCCACGACGGCCGGGCGTATGGATCCCTACGTCGACCTGTTCCAGTCGCTGGGCGGTTCGCTGGTGATGGTGGCAAAGGGCAACCGCACGCAGCAGGTGACCGACGCCTGCAAGAAGTACGGCGGTTTCTACCTCGGTTCGATCGGCGGCCCGGCGGCGATCCTGGCCAAGAACTCCATCAAATCGGTCGAGGTCGTGGACTTCCCCGAGCTGGGTATGGAGGCCGTCCGCAAGATCTACGTCGAGGATTTCCCGGCGTTCATCATCGTCGATGACAAAGGCAACGATTTTTTTGCCGATTTCAAGCATTAAAAACCGGCCCGCGGATATACTAACGGGCAAAAGTTTACGTTGTAAAATCTGAAAGAAGGTTTTATTGTAGAGCTCAATGAGAGATTTCATTGCGAAAATATCCCTGACGGCACTCTTCGTGCTGGCGATCTTCTCGGCATCGGCTGCCGAGAAGGTCACTTTTGAGGCTAATTCTCCGCTGACGGTCGCTGTCGGCGAGCCGTTCCGCGTGGAGTTCGCACTGAACGCGCAGCCCGAGCCGGGCTCGTTCAAAGCTCCTTCGTTCGAAGGGTTCGACGTGATCGCCGGCCCGGCCGAAGCGCAGGGACAGTCGATCCAGATCGTGAACAATTCGATGACGCGCGTGGTCAATTACACGATCACCTATGTGCTCGTGCCGCAGGGCGCTGGGAACGTCACCGTCGGTGCGGCCGAGGTGACGGTCGAGGGGACTACCTACCGTACCAAGCCGCTGGCGATCGAGGTGGTGGATGAGGGCAAGGCGCCGGGAGGCGGCGGTTCCGCCGCCGGCGGGCAGCCGCAGCGCCGCGAGGAAGCCTCCTCCGAGAGTGCGGCGCAGAGCCGGGTCGCCAAGGACGACATCCTGTTGCGGGCCATCGTGTCGCGGACTTCGGTTTTCAAAGGCGAGCCGCTGCGCGTGACCTTCAAACTCTACGAGCGGGTTCCTATAGTGGGGTATAACGATGTGAAATTCCCTTCGTTCAACGGCTTCTGGGCGCAGGAACTCAATACGGAGAACGCCCGCCGCGAACGCGAAACCTTCAACGGAAAAGTCTACGAGACGCTCGTTGCCAAGGAGTACCTGCTCTATCCGCAGCAGGCCGGTACGCTCGTCATCGAGCCTGCCGAGATCACCGCCGTGGCGCAGGTCGTCATCCAGAGCCGGCGCAGCCTCGATCCCTTCTTCGGGGGCGGGCACGATTTCGTGAACGTACCCCGCAAGGTGCAGAGCCCGCGGATAAACGTCACGGTCAAACCGCTGCCGGCGGGCGCTCCTGCCAGCTTCAGCGGCGCCGTAGGCAGTTTTGCGATGGATGCGGTGCTGCCGCCTGACCGGCTGGCAGCCAATTCTGCGGCGACCTATACGGTGAAGATCTCCGGTACGGGCAACCTCACGTTCGTGCAGGCACCCAAGCTGACGCTGCCCGCCTCGTTCGAGCAGTATAACGTCAAGACGACCGAGTCGATCAACGCCTCGGCGGCCGGGATTTCCGGCTACCGCCAGTTCGAATACCCCTTTATCGCACGCGCCGAAGGCACGTACGAAGTCGAGCCCGTCGAATTCAGCTATTTCGATCCGGCGCGCATGCAGTACATGACGCTGCGCTCGCGTCCGCTCGAACTGGAGATCACGCCCGATGCCAAGGGCGGCGGGGGCGACGCCTATGTCGTGCAGGGACGCGGCATGTCCAAGGAGGAGGTCAAGATGCTCGGCCAGGACATCCGTTTCATCAAGCTGGGCAACGCGCAGTTGCGCCCAGTGCGCGAGCCGTTCCTTTTCGGTGCGGTCTACTGGGTGCTGCTCTTCGGAATCCTGGCCTTCTTCACGGCGGTCTACGTGGCGCTGCGCAAGCAGATCCGCGAGTCGCAGAACGCCGCGCTGGTGCGCGGAAAGCGTGCCAACAAGGTCGCCGTGCAGCGTTTCCGGGTCGCTAAACGCTATATGGAGGAGCAAAACCGCCATGCCTTCTACGAGGAGATGCTCCGGGCTCTGTGGGGGTACATGGGTGACAAGTTCAACATCCCGGTGGCCAACCTCACCAAGGAGAACGTCCGCGAGGAACTGCACAAGCGCGGCGTGTCGGTCGAGGAATCGCAGCGCTTCACGTCCATCATCACCAAGTGCGACGAGGCGCAGTATTCGCCTGCTGCATCGGCACAGATGAGCGAGGTGTACGCCGAGGGCGTGGACATCATTTCCCGGATCGAAGCGGTGATAAAAAGATAAGAACGCCATGAAACGAATGATCTTGTGTTTTCTGTTGTCGCTGGCCCTGGCCGCGGTATCCTTTGCGCAGGAGCCTGCCGACAGCTTGCAACGGGTTTCCCGGGAAGCCCCTGCCGAGGCGCAGGCCCCCGGGGAGCAGACTGCGGAGCAGTTGTGGAACAAAGCCAATACGGCCTATATCAACGGCGATTTCCATGCGGCCGCCGATACCTACGAAGAGTTGCTTTCGCGCGGGGTGAGCTCCATGAAACTCTATTATAACCTGGGCAATGCCTATTTCAAGGACGACCGTATCGGCAAGGCCATCCTCTATTACAACCGGGCGTTGCGCCTTGCGCCGGGCAACGACGACATCCGTTACAACCTCAGCGTCGCCGAGGCCCGCACCAAAGACAACATCGAGGATATCCCCGAGTTCTTCTTCGTCACGTGGATGCGCGACATCCGCCACATGATGGGATGCACGGCGTGGAGCCTGCTTTCGCTCGCATTGCTGGCCTGTATGCTGGGGTTGTTTCTGGTCTACCTGCTGGCACAGCGCATTTCGCTGCGCAAGGCGGGTTTCTACGGCACGGTCGTCGCGGCGCTGCTGTTCATGCTGACCACGTGGTTCGCCGTGGGGGAACGCCGTGAGATGCTCGACGACACCTCGGCCGTGGTGATGACCGCCTCCACGGCGGTGAAGAGTTCGCCCGACAAGTCGTCGACCGACCTCTTCGTGCTGCACGAGGGTACGGTCGTGACGATCACCGACCGCCTCGACGGGTGGTGCGAGGTCGTAATCGCCGACGGCAAGAAGGGTTGGGTCGAAGGACGCAAAATCGAAATCATCTGAATGTCGAGGCTTTTACAGGACGTTGTCGGCGAGCTGTCGAAACTCCCGGGCATAGGGCGCCGTACGGCACTGCGCCTGGCCATCCACATCCTTCGGATGGAGCGCGAATCGGTCGCCGAAATGACGGAAAGCATCGACCGTTTCCGCAACGAGGTCAAATATTGCACGCAGTGCAACAACCTCTCCGACGAGGATGTCTGCCCGATCTGCGCCGACGACGAGCGCGACCATACGACGATCTGCGTCGTCGAACAGGTGGCCGACGTGCTGTCGGTCGAGAACACGCGGCAGTACAAGGGGTTGTACCATGTGCTGGGCGGCGTTATTTCGCCCATGCAGGGTATTTCGCCCTCCGACCTGAAGATCGACCTGCTGACCGAACGCATCGCCCGCGGCGGCGTGAAGGAGGTGATCCTCGCCATCTCCACCTCGGTCGAGGGCGAAACCACGCTCTTCTACCTGATGAACCGCCTCCGGCAGTTCCCGGAATTGAAAGTCACCTCCATTGCCCGCGGCATCGGCTTCGGTGACGAACTGGAATATGTCGACGAGCTGACCATCACGCACGCCCTGCTGAACCGCCGCGAGGTCGAATGACCTGCGGCCGGGGCGCACTGTGGGGCGGATCCCCGGTTGCGGCACGACATATGCCGGAATACGGCCGGAACTGTCGCCCGTTTTTTTGCAAGCAAGACCCGGGTACAGGATTGTACCAATGTAAAATATTTCTCATATGGAATTTCTGACAAACGACAAGCTCACGATCGTGGGCGCGGCCGGCATGATCGGCTCGAACATGGCCCAGACGGCGCTGATGATGCGCCTTACGCCCAACATCTGCCTTTACGATCCCTATGCTCCGGCGCTCGAGGGCGTGGCCGAGGAGCTTTACCACTGTGCGTTCGAAGGGGTGAACATCACCTGGACGAGCGATGTCAAGGAGGCGCTCTCGGGAGCGGCCTATGTCGTTTCGTCGGGCGGCGCGGCCCGCAAGGCCGGCATGACGCGCGAAGACCTGCTCAAGGGCAATGCCGAGATCGCCGCACAGTTCGGCAAGGACATCAAGGCTTACTGCCCCGACGTGAAACACGTCGTTGTGGTCTTCAACCCGGCCGACATCACGGGGCTGGTGACGCTCATCTATGCGGGTATCCGCCCGTCGCAGCTTTCGACCCTCGCGGCGCTGGACTCCACGCGCCTGCGGAGCGAACTGGCCAAATATTTCAGGATTTCGCCCGACGAGATCCGCAACTGCCGCACCTACGGCGGCCACGGCGAGCAGATGGCGGTCTTCGCTTCGACGACGCTCGTTGCCGGACGCCCCCTGTCGGAGCTGATCGGCCGCGAGATGCCCGAAGGCGACTGGCACGACCTGCAACAGCGGGTGATCCAGGGCGGCAAGCACATCATCGACCTGCGCGGACGTTCGTCGTTCCAGAGCCCGGCCTACCTGTCGATCTGCATGATTGCCGCGGCGATGGGCGGCAGGCCGTTCGGCTATCCGGCCGGCGTGTTCGTACACAACGACCGGTTCAAGCATATCCTGATGGCGATGGAGACCGAAATCACGAAGGACGGTATCAGCTACAAAAACGTGCAGGGTACGGCCGAGGAGAACAAGGCTCTTGCCGACAGCTACGGGCACCTCTGCAAACTGCGCGACGAGGTGATCTCGATGGGGATCATCCCGCCCGTCGAAAAGTGGCGCGGCCTGAACCCGCACCTGAAATAGGCGGCGGATGCATCTTGTTACTGCAGGGGCCTGTTCATTTGAACCGGCCCCTGTTTCCGATTTTCTCCGACCGCTGTTTCAGGGTTTGGCCTGGAATACGGCTTTCAGCTCGCCGTCGCCGAGCAGCAGCAGCATCGGCCCGTCCATATCGTAGTGCGTGGTGGCTTCGAGCGCCTTGGTGAAGGCGTCCTCCTGTTCCATGCCCGGGCAGGCCATCATCGTCGAGGCGATCGGCCCGATCCTGAGCGCGCCCTTGTCGGTGGTTTCGTATTTGCCCATCAGGCGGTTGCAGGCCCCGACCCCCGCAAAGCGGTTCTCTTCGGCGAGGAACATTACATAGAACTTGCCCTCTTCGGGTTTGACGGCCCTGCCGTCCAACTGTATGAGCTGCCATTCGGTGCCGATGAGCGGCCGGCGGTTTTTCTTCTGGTAGGAACGGCATTTGCAGCAACCCGCGGCGAGTGCCGCTACGGCTGCGATAACTGCGATTCTCAGCAAAATCTTCATAGCATATTCTTAAATGTGTTGTGCAAATATACGGAATATATCTTATCTTTGTGTGGAATTTGAAAAACACCCCGCTATGAAGAAGATTATCGCATCGCCCCACGCCCCCAAGGCCGTGGGCCCTTATTCGCAGGCCGTGGAGGCCGGCGGAGCGCTCTATGTTTCGGGACAGCTCCCCATCGACGGCGCGACCCAAAAGATGGCCGAAGGCATCGAGGCCCAGACGCGGCAGTCGCTCACCAACCTGCGCCATATCCTCGAAGAGGCCGGCTATACGCTCGGCGACGTGGCCAAGACGACCGTCCTGTTGCAGGACATCGGCGACTTTGCCGCGATGAATGCCGTTTACGCCGGGTTCTTCACCTCGGGAATGCCCGCGCGCGTATGCTACCAGGTCGCCGCACTCCCGATGGGGGCGCTGGTCGAGATCGACGCCGTCGCGGCGAAATAGCCGTTGCCGGACATCCCGTCCGCAGCAAATGTGCGCCCCATAAATGTGGGGCGCATGTTTTGCCTTTTTGTAAATAATTTGTGGATAAGTTTGGTGCCGTGCATTGGGTTATTCCATAGAAAAGAATGAATTTTGTAGAACCGGGTTTCGCCCGGATCGACGCTAAAAATCTGAAATAAAAGCAATAACAGTTATGTCTAAAGCCGTAAAACCCGAAGCGCCGCAGAAAGTCGATTACAACGATGCGGTTGCCGAGTCGAAAAAGTATTTCGACGGGGACGACCTTGCCGCGACGGTATGGGTCAGCAAATATGCCCTGAAAGACTCTTTCGGCAATATCTATGAAACGTCACCCCGACAGATGCACGAGCGTATCGCAGCCGAGATCGAGCGCATCGAGCGCAAGTATCCCAATCCGATGTCGCGCGAGGAGGTCTTCGGCCTGCTGGATCATTTCCGGTATGTGATTCCCCAGGGTGGCCCGATGACGGGTATCGGCAACAATTTCCAGGTGGCCTCGCTCTCGAACTGTTTCGTGATCGGGCACAAGCATCCGGCCGACTCCTACGGCGGCATCTTCCGCATGGACGAGGAGCAGGTGCAACTGATGAAACGCCGCGGGGGCGTGGGGCATGACCTCTCGCACATCCGTCCCACGGGCAGCCCGGTGCTCAACTCGGCGCTCACGTCGACGGGTATCGTGCCTTTCATGGAGCGCTATTCCAACTCGACGCGCGAGGTGGCGCAGGACGGCCGCCGCGGTGCGCTGATGCTCTCGCTGTCGATCAAGCACCCCGATGCCGAGCGTTTCATCGACGCCAAGGTCGACACGGGCAAGGTCACGGGCGCCAACGTTTCGATCAAGATCGACGACGAGTTCATGCGTGCCGCCATCGCCGGCAAGAAATACCACCAGCAATTCCCGATCAATTCGGACAACCCCCGATACGAGCAGGATATCGACGCCCGGAAGCTCTGGGACAAGATCATCCACAATGCCTGGAAGTCGGCCGAGCCGGGCGTACTGTTCTGGGATACGATCATCCGCGAAAGCGTGCCCGACTGCTATGCCGACGAGGGCTTCGTGACGGTTTCGACCAACCCCTGCGGTGAAATCCCGCTCTGCCCCTACGATTCGTGCCGCCTGCTGGCGCTCAATCTGCTGAGCTATGTGGACAACCCGTTCAAGGCCGATGCGAAGTTCAATTTCGACAAGTTCAGGGACCACGTATACAAGGCGATGCACATGATGGACGACATCATCGACCTCGAACTGGAAAAAGTCGAGCAGATCATCGAGAAGATCGCCGCCGACCCCGAGGACGAGGACGTGCGCCGCGTGGAACTGGAGCTGTGGAAGAAGATCCTCGGCATGGCGCAGAAGGGCCGCCGTACGGGCCTCGGCATCACGGCCGAAGGCGACATGCTCGCCGCACTGGGACTGGTATACGGTTCCGAGGAGGCGATCGCATTCGCCGTCGAGGTGCAGAAGACGCTGGCTGTCGAGGCTTACCGGGCTTCGGTGAAGATGGCCGCCGAGCGCGGTGCCTTCCCGGTCTACGACGCAGCCAAGGAGAAGGACAATCCGATGATCGCCCGCATCCGCGAGGCCGACCCGGAACTCTACGCCGAGATGGAGAAGGTCGGCCGCCGCAACATCGCCATGCTGACCATCGCCCCCACGGGTACCACGTCGCTCATGTCGCAGACCACGTCGGGCATCGAGCCGGTGTTCCGCACGGTCTACAAGCGCCGCCGCAAGATCAACCCCTCCGACAAGGACACGCATGTGGACTATGAGGATGAAACGGGCGAAAAGTTCCAGGAATACAACGTCTACCACCACAACTTCGTGAAGTGGCTCGAGGCGAACGGATACGACACGTCGAAGCTCGCGACGATCTCCGACGAGGAGCTCGGGGAGTGGGTGGCCGCTTCGCCCTACCACGGGGCTACGGCCAACGACATCGACTGGGTGGCCAAGGTCAAGATGCAGGGTGCGATCCAGAAATGGGTCGACCACTCGATCTCGGTGACCGTCAACTTGCCGAACAATGTTTCGGAGGGGCTCGTAGCGCAGGTTTACCGCACGGCCTGGGAATGCGGCTGCAAGGGCGTCACGGTTTACCGCGATGGCTGCCGCGACGGTGTGCTGCTCGAAAAGGGCTCCAAAAAGAAGCAGAAGTGCGAGGAGCATCCCGGGCAGGTGCCCAAGCGTCCCAAGTCGATCCCGGCCGACATCGTGCGTTTCAAGAACGGCACCGAGGACTGGATCGCCTTCGTGGGCCTGCAGGACGGCCGCCCCTACGAGGTCTTCACCGGTAAGATCGAGGAGGATGCCATGTATATCCCCCGCAAGATCGACAAGGGCTATATTATAAAGGTACGCGAGGAGGACGGCACCAAGCGTTACGACTTCCAGTATACTGACCGCTACGGCTATACGAATACCATCGGCGGTATCTCGCGTCTGTTCGACGAGGAGTTCTGGAACTATGCCAAACTGATCTCGGGTGTCTTGCGCCACGGTATGCCGATCGAGAAGACTGTCTCGCTGATCGAATCGCTCCACCTGAACAGCGAGTCGATCAACACATGGAAGACGGGCGTCTGCCGCGCCCTGAAGCAGTATATCGTCGACGGCACCAAGTCGAAAGGCAAGTGCCCGAGCTGCGGACAGGAGAATATGGCCTACCAGAACGGCTGTCTTACGTGCATGTCGTGCGGTTATTCGAAGTGCGGTTGATTCCGTAAGGATTTAATCCTGAGCTTAAAAGGCTGGAAACATACGTTTCCAGCCTTTTTTGTGCGGTTTCGGCGCTGTTTTTGTGCTATGGCCTGTCAATTAACGGTTTCGGGAAAAGAGAAACTTTATTATTGGGATTAAATATTATTGACCATGAAAAAACTTATTCTATTGTTGGCAGCCGTGGCATTGGCTACGTCTGTGTGGGCGCAGGATACGCCCAAAAAACCGAGCTTTGCCGGTTTCGTGTCGAACGGTTTCTGGGATAACTGGGAAATTACGCTTGGAGGCGGTGCCGGTACGGCCCTTTCCAACGGTACCAACCAGGGGAGTTTCGGCGACCGTATCAATTTCGAGGCCAACTTCGGCCTTACCAAATGGTTCCATCCGGTGACCGGTATGCGCCTCCAGTTGCAGGGCGGCCGGTTCGCCAATTTCGACGATGTGCTGGGCAAGGCGAAATGGCCCTATTTGTTCGTGCATGCCGATTTCATGCTCAACTTCTCCAACTGGGCAGGGGGTTACCGTGAAGACCGAGCCTACTATGCCGTGCCGTTCGCCGGTTTCGGATATATGGCCTCGAACTTCACCGACAAGAGCCACGAGAACAACGGTTCGGGTACGCACCAGTCGTTCGCGTTCACTTTGGGCTGGCTCAACAAGTTCCGCATTTCGCCGTCGTTCGATTTCAATATCGAACTCAAAGGGCTGATAGCGCCTTCGCGGGTCAGCCCCGTTGCGATGGACGGCTCCTACCTGTTCGGCTTCAGCGCTACGGCAGGTTTCACCTACCGCTTTAACAAGCGCGGCTGGCAGCGCGGTGTTGCGGGCTATACCGTTGCGGACATCCAGGCTTTCCAGGACGCCGTAGCCGCCAGCATGGCCGCTGCCGCCGCCATGGAGGTCGAGAATGCCCAGCTGGCACAGCAGCTTGCCGCCTCGCAGGCCGAGCTCGCCGCCACGGCCGATGCCGCAGCTGCGGCAGCTACTGCCGCCGCGGCCGCTACCGTCGTTGCCGCCGAGGAGCAGGTTGCAGCCGATACTTCGATCATCCTCTTCGATTACAGCATGTCGTGGCTGACCCCGCAGGAGAAGACCCGCCTCGAGCTGGTGGCCGAGAAGATCAAGAACGGCCCGCAGGACATGGTTTACCAGATCGTGGGCCATGCCGACCAGCAGACGGGAACCAAGGCCGGAAACAAGCGCGTCGCCGAGCACCGTGCCAAGCGGGTATTCGACTTCCTCGTATCGAAGGGCGTCAACCCCAAGCAGCTGAATTACGAGGGCAAGGGCAACTCGCCCGATCCGTTCAAGAAGGTTCAGGCCGCCAACCGTGCCGCGATCATCCAGTAATCGGGAGCGAGGCTGCGGGCTTCCCCCGAAGTAGAAAAGAAAAAGGTGCAGGATTGTCCTGCACCTTTTTCTTGTGCTGATTCCGGGGTGTCGGCTGTGTGTTTTACCTGATAATCACGGCATTGACCAGCCGCACGCCCGAGCGGCGGTTGATCTCCTCCTTGAGCGCCTCGCGCTGGTAGAAGAGCTCCGAGCGGAGCACGCTCGACTGGATGCGGGCATAGAGGATGTGGTTTTCGATTTTCAGCTCGGTCGTAATCTCCGCGGCGCGGTCGCCCACGATCTCGCGCCAGGTGTCGGGCAGTTTCCCTTCGGCGACTTTCGCCGCAACATAGGGGCGTTTGAAAAACTCCTCCAGCAGGTCGCCCATCAGCATGGTCTTCGTCCGTCTCATGGCCGTCCTCCTTCCGATGCTGCATCCCCGGGGCGTGCCCCGTTGCCGTCGGGTTCTGCTGCTGGTTCTTCGGCAGGCTCCGGTGCCGGGACTGGTTCCGAAGGCCGCCGCGCGGGTTCTCCCGCCGGCGATTCCCCGGCTTGCCCTTCTGTCCGATCCGCGGCCGCAGTCCCGGTCTGTCCCGGTGTTTTTTCCTCCATCGGTTCCGCAGCCCCGTCCGTTACCGCATTCCCGGGCCGGCTTCCGGCCGATCCTTTGTCCGGGTCTGCCGCGGCAGCCGTTGCCGTTGCATTCCCCTGCGTCACCGCCCCGTTCCCGACCGTGAAAAGCGCATATTCGCCGCCCGCCTTGTCGAGGATCGTACGCAGCCGTGTGGGGTTGCAGTCGGTGATCAAGATCTGCCCGAACGAATCTTCGGACACGAGGCGGATCAACTGCTCCACGCGCCCGGCGTCGAGCTTGTCGAAGAGGTCGTCCAGCAGCAGGATCGGTTTTTCGCCCTTTTCCCGGGCGACGATGGTGTATTGCGCCAGTTTGAGGGCTATCAGGAACGATTTCTGCTGTCCCTGCGACCCGTATTTGCGCAGGGGGTAGCCGCCGATTTTCAGCACCAGGTCGTCGCGGTGGATGCCTGCCGTGGTGAATTCGTTGGCGAGGTCTTTCTGCCGTGCCGCGAGGAGCAGTTCGTCGAACGGCCGGTCGTTCAGCTCCGACTTGTAGTGCAGTTCGACCTGCTCGCGGTCGCCCGAGAGGGTGCGGTAATAGTCCGCGACGACGGGTTGCAGCCGTTGCGTGAACTCCCGCCGCAGGGCGTGTATTCGGTTGCCCTGCTCGACGAGTTGCAGGTCGTAAATGCGGAGCATCGTTTCGTCGGGCATGTTCTTGAGCAGGCGGTTGCGTTCGGCCAGCACGCCGTTGTAACGCATTACGGCGGCCAGGTAGGTGCGGTCGAGCTGCGAGATGAAGCCGTTGAGGTAGCGGCGGCGTTCGTCCGCGGCGTCGCTGATGAGCGCACTGTCGGCCGGCGACACGATCACGGCTGGAATCAGCCCCACGTGATCCGACAGCCGTTCGTACTCCTTTCCGTTGCGTTTGAGCACCTTGCCGCCCTTGCGCGAGAACGAGCACACGACGCTCTCCGTCTTGCCCGCATCGGTGAGGTACTGTCCTTCGGCGAGGAAGAAATCCGCGCCGTGGCGGACGCTCTGCCCGTCGGTCATCGTCAGCGACGACTTGCACATCGAGAGGTAATAGACCGCGTCGATGACATTGGTCTTGCCCGCCCCGTTGTCGCCCACCAGGCAGTTGATGCCGGGGCACAGGGCGAGTTCCTCCTGTGCGATATTCTTGAAGTTGAGCAGCGATATTTTCTTCAGATACATGGTTCAAAGATAGTGCAAGCCGAGCGCAATGCCAAATTTATTTGGGCATTGCCAAGGCGCCGCCTGTGTTCTGTAAAGATAGTGCAAGCCGAGCGCAATGCCAAATTTATTTGGGCATTGCGCCCGTCGCATGTATCCCGAGTTGCAAAAAATCGGGATGCGGCATTGTACATTGTGAATAGTTTTGTATCTTTGCTGCCTAACGTACGGAATTATAAACTAAACAAGATAGATTTTTATGGCAAAACAGCATGTCGCCGAGCAGGAAACCCTTGGCGAAGCAATGAACAAAACTGAGTTTTTCTTCGAGAAGAACGGCCGTATGTTGTCGTATGTTTTCCTCGGATTGCTGGTGCTCGCAGCCCTCGTTTTCGGCTACCGCGCACTGATCGTGTCGCCGCGTGCCGAGAAGGCCGCCGAAATGATCGCCGAGGCGCAGTACCGTTTCGAGGATCAGAATGCGGACTATGCGCTGGCACTCGAAGGCGATGCCAACGGCGCCGGATTCCTCGAGGTGATCGAGAAGTACGGCTCGACCCCTTCGGGCAACCTTGCCAAACACTACGCCGGCATCTGTTACCTGAAGGCCGGCGACCTGGAGAATGCCGCCAAATTCCTGGCCAGGTATTCGCCCGTAAAGGGTATCCCGGGCGCATTGATCAACGCCCAGAACTACGGGTTGCAGGGTGACATCGCCGTCGAGCAGAAGGACTATGCCAAGGCTGTGAAATTCTACGACAAAGCCGTAGCGGCTGCCGACAACAACCTCACCGCTCCGATGTACCTCCGCAAAGCCGGCCTGGCCGAGCAGGCCCAGGGCAACGGCGCGAAAGCGGCCGCATACTACGAGCAGATACTGACTTCGTACCCGGCGTCGATGGACGCACGCGACGCGGAGAAACTTCTCGGCAGCATAAAATAACCGGAGACTATGGCGACCAAGAAGCATAACCTTTCCCAATTCGATTCACCCCTGCCTTCGGCCGCCGAGATGCGGTTCGGCATCGTCGTGGCCGAGTGGAACCGCGAGGTCACCGAAGCCCTTCTCGAAGGCGCCGTGCGCACGTTGCGTGCCGCCGGATGCCCCGACCTGAACATCCAGATCAAATATGTCCCCGGGACGTTCGAACTGGCGCTCGGCGCACAGTTTTTCGCCGAATATACCGATGTCGACGCGGTGATCGCGCTCGGGTGTGTCATCCAGGGCGATACGCGCCATTTCGATTTCATTTGCCAGGGCGTGACGCAGGGTATCACCCAGCTGCAGATCCAGTGGAACATGCCGATCGCATTCGGTGTGCTGACCGTCAACGACATGCAGCAGGCGCTCGACCGCTGCGGCGGCCGCCACGGCAACAAGGGCGATGAAGCGGCTGCGACAGCCATCAACATGGTCAAGTTGCAGATCGACATGGAAGCCGCTTCCCCCGACCACGAACCCGACCGGCGGAACATCAACTGACGACTTTGGTACAGATATTAAAGGGAGCCTTTCATAGGCTCCCTTTTTTGCGGCGTTTCCGGCGGTGCGTAGCGGTTATCAGTTGCGTCCGTGTGTCATGACCTATGATCCGTGTCCTGTGCTCTGGGAACCGTGCTCCGTGAACCGTGTGCTGTGCGTCTTGAACTCGTGTGCCCGCGAGTTGTGTGTCCGTGTCGGCGCCCGTGCGTCCCTCTCCGCCGCCTGATATGCTCCGGGGCGCCATTCACGGCTTGGACGGAAAGGCATGTGCCTCGGGCCCGGCGGGCCCGGCCTTCGGAGGCCTGTACCACCGCCATCGCCGTTGCCACCCGGGGCGGAATAAAAGAAGAGGGAGGCCTTCAGGCCTCCCTCTTCGGTATGGGGATCGAACGGTGTTATTCGACAACCTGAATGACCGGACTGTCGTTGTACCCGTTATCGGCGGAGCTTGCCCAGCGGATCGTACCGCCGTTGGGTTCCGTGCCGCCCGTGGTGTTGGCTTCGCAATAGAACCGGATCTTGACGCTGCCGTCGCTGATACCGCGTGCGAAGGTCATTGTCTCGTCGATCTGCATGTTGGCCGTCGGTACCAGATGCGTGTAGGTGATCTGTTCCCCGTTGACGGTTGCGGTCTGCGTGTCGGTCGCCGGTTTCCAGCTCGTACCGTCCATATATTGCAGGCTCCAGTACTTCTGTCCGGTGCCGGAGATACGTGTGAGACCCGTAAAACGAACCTTCGTTCCCGACTTGAAGTTCTTGACCGGAACTTCGAATAACCAGTAGTCGCCCTTCCATGCTCCCGTGACGTAGGGTTGTCCCGTGCCGCCGATCATGCGCGTGCTGTTGGGGTGCAGGCTGCCGTCGGAGTTGAAGGTGTGGAAGTAGGAGATATAACCTACGCCCGACGAGGCCATGAGCTTGTTGTTCTGCTCGAACTGCTCTTTCGGAACCGTGTAGTCCGTGCCCGATGCACCGTTGAAGAACCACTTTACCGGAGCGTCCAGACCTTCCAGCGGCCCGCCTTCCGCCAGGCTTTCCTGTGTCACGAAGATCTCCTTGACGGCTTTGGTGCCGAGCACCTCGTCCGAGATGATCGAGAACGAAGCGGAGCGTTCGTCGAGCGAGAGGTTGCTGGTCGCTTTCACCGTCATGACATACTCCTTGTCCGCTTCGCCGGCCGAGGGCGTGACCTCGATCCATGCGTTCTCGGCAACCGAAATCGTCCAGTCCCAGTTGGATTTCACCTTGAAGGTGAATGCATTGGGCTGGTAGGCCGGGAACGGGGGCAGTGCCAGGTCGTCGCCGATGTCCTCGCTCGTAATCTCGATCTGCGGCGTGATGTCCTGCAGGATGTTTAGGTCGGCTCTGATGTCCTTGTACTGGCCGCTGCCCTTGAAGGCGATGCTGAAATCACGGCTCAGGGATGCCGGCTGCTCGGGATACTCCTCGATGTCGAGCGTGAAAGTCCCGTTGCCCGTCTCGGTGAAGGTTGCCCATTCGGCTTTTTCGGGTTCGTAGAACGGCGTCACGTTCGACGCGACCCTGATGTCGTAATGGGCGGCATAACGTCCCGCTACGATCTCGTTCGTCTCGATGTTGTTGACGACGAACCGGATGTAAGGTTCGTTGGCGCTCTGGTTGACGACGAGGGTCGTTTCGGTCTGCCTGCCGTCCGCATAGCGGAATACGACCGTCGCCGAACGCGGGGTGTTGGCGTCGTTATCGTCCAGGCAGAAGCGTACCTTGCCGTCGCCCTGGCCTGTCTTGGGGTAGAATTTGATCCAGTCTCCGTCCGTGGAGTTGCATTCGACACTCCAGTTGCAGTTCGAACGGATGTCGTAACGGATCAGTTCGAGCGTGGCGTCGCCGATGATGGCCTCGGCGTCGAAACCCAGGTCGGAGGAGGCGGTCACCAGCTTGCTCGATACGACGGTATTCTCCAGCCGGAAGTAGGGGCTGCCGCCCTCCGTGTCGTCGTCGCTGCACGAGACGAAGGCCGCCGGGATCAGGAGCAGCGCCGACATGGCCAGGCCCCTTATGTTGCGGAATATGTTTTTCGCGTTCATAGTGCGTTCGTTTTTAGATTATAAGTTCTCTTCGGCGATGACATTCTTGCGGAACGAGTGTTCCCACGGCTGCCCGGCATCCTTGGCGACGGCCTGGCCGCTCCACCAGATCGGGAAGACCATGGTGTTGTCGTTGATGGTACCGCCCTGTGCCTCGAATGCGGCCGTATAGTTCGCACGGTTGTTGGCGATCGCGATCGACGGATAGGGATAGCGGGCGATGAACTTGCCGCCCGTGGCGTTCAGCTCGATCGTTCCCATGCCGGTCTTGCACTCGGGATACCCCGTGCGGCGCATTTCGTGGTACATCTGGAAGCCGATGACCCAGAACAGCGAGAGCCATTTCTGCTCGGCGAGGCGCTGCTGGGTATTATTCCATTTTACGTGGTCGCTCGCCAGCAGTGCGGCGATGTTCTTCTGCGTGATGGCTACGGTTTTCAGTTCGATCTTGTTCGACGCGTTGAGTTCGGGGTAGGAGGCGTAAATGCCGTATTCGCCCCATTTCTGGCACGACGCGGTGATCGCCGCTTCGTAATACTCCTTGGCGGAGCCCGATATCCAGCCGTTCATCGCTGCTTCGGCCTTGATGAAGAGCAGCTCGTCGTAGTCGAGCATGTGGTTGGGGCGCGTGTCGCCCACCAGCGTTTCGTAATGCAGGTAGGGTTCGCGTTCGCTGATGGAGGTGATGCCGTTGTAGTTGATCGTACAGCCCGAGACGGCGCCGATCATTTCGCGGATCACATCGGGCTCGGTCGCACTGGGATACTGGACGTAACGGGGCTTGATCCAGATGCGCAGGCGCGGGTCGACGAAGCCGTCCGAAGCGTCGTAGAGCAGGTCGAGCAGCTGTGCGGCGATGTGGTGGTCGCTCGACAGGCTCTTGTCGTCGGGGAACGAACTGGAGTTGAAATAGGTCTTGTAATACTCCGCGCTGCCGGAGAACTTCACGGTGGCGTTGTCGTCGTTCGACTCGAAGACGGGGTATTTGCCCGGGTTGGAGATGATCTGGTTGATCTGCTCGCCGACCGTGGGGGTGAAGGCGTTGTTACGGCCGCTCACGCGCATCAGCAGACGCAGGCGCAGCGTGTTGGTGAATTTCTGCCACTTGGCGATGTCGCCGCCGTAGATGCCGTCCTTGGTGGGGTCGTCCAGCCCCAGGCTGGCGTTGTAGAGCGAGTTGGCCAGCTCGAGTTCCTCCAGCATGGCCGTATAGACCTCCTGCTGCGAGTCGATATGCGGGGTGTTGATGCCCTCGCCGCCCTTGAGCGCCTCGCGGTAGGCGATCGAACCGAACATGTCGGTGAGGATCGACATGTTATAGACCTTCAGCGTCAGGCCGATGGCCTGGAAGTTGGGCTGGTTCTGCGCCACGGCCAGGTCGTACATGTGCTTGGCATTGCCGGCCCATTTGTACCCGAGGTTCCAGATGGCCTTGAAATTGCCGTCGGCAAGGTTGTAGCAGTGTTCGCGGCGCGGTGTCGACTTGGCCACGGTGACCTGCGAAATCTCGTTGGCGATGCTCAGCATGTAGGACGAATAGCTGTTCGTGGAGCTGTAAATCAGCGGTTCGAGCAGCGCGATGGGGGCTACGGACCCTTCCGATTGTTTGTTCGGATTGGTGTTGTAATCCTCGAAATCTTTCGTACATGCGCCCGATGCGGCGAGCAGCGCGAGTATCAGGATATATTTTGCGTATTTCATGGCGTTCGCAGTTTTAGAACTGAAGTTTGATGTTGATACCGTAGGTACGCGTCATCGGGAAGGTGACGGTTTCGATACCGGGGTAAATGTTCGTACCGTTGACCAGACCTGCCGCCTCGGGGTCGAACTGCGGCCAGTCGGTGATGCAGAAGAGGTTGGTGGCGAAGAACCCGATCGACGCGCCCTGCAGGAAACGGGTCTTGGCCATCAGGTGCTTCGGCAGCTGGTAGTCGATGCGCAGCTCCTTGAACTTGAGGAAGTCGGTGCTGAACGTGTTTTCACGGCCGTTGTCGCGCACCCATTTGTAGGACTGGTAGTAGGTGTAGATGTTCTCCGTGACGGCGGTGTTCTTCTGGTAGGAAACCGTGCCGTCGCCGTTGTCCACGGCGTTGACGCCCTGCAGAACCAGGCCGTCGTCACGTCCGGCGAGCGAGTTCTTCAGTTTGCCCTGGTACGAGAGTGCGAAGTTGGTCACCGAGTAGGCCACGCCGCCGACCTGCGCCGTGAACTGCGCGCTCAGCGAGAGGTTCTTGTAGCGGAACGTCGTGCCGAAGCCTGCCTTCCAGTCGGGGATTACGCTGCCCAGGTGCTCGAACTTCTTGGAGTCGGTCTCCTTGGTCAGCAGCGGGTAGCCGGTCTTGGCGTTGATGATCTGCATGCCCGAGCAGTCGACCTGGTTGCCGTTTTCGTCCGTGTAGGTCGAACCCTCCGGCGCGTACTCGTAGTGGCTGGCCGAATAGAGCTGGTGCATGGACTTACCCACGTACGAGTAGACGAATATACGGCTGCCGATGGTCGTCGAGGTCGAGGTCTGCAACGGCGTTGCGGGATCCCATCCGTTCTGCAGCTCGTTGAGTTTGTTCTTGTTGAGCGACCAGTTGCCGTTGATCTCCCAGTTGATGTCCTTCGTGCGGACGGGAACCATGCGGAACGTGACCTCGACACCCTTGTTGGTAATCAGGCCGGCGTTCATCTTGCGGGACGTACTGCCGGTTTCGGCGCTCGTTTCGGCGCTGATGATCTGGTTGCGGGTGCTGGTCTTGTAGAGCGCCACGTCGACATTGAGCCGGTTGCCCAGGAACTTGGTTTCCAGGCCGACTTCCCAGCTGCTGGTCTTTTCCGGGAGGATGTACGGGTAGTTGCTGGCCGTAGGCAGCGTGACGCCGCCCGGATAGTCCGTGGTCGAGTAGTCGTCGTAGAGCGAGAAGACCGAAGTGTCGTTACCCACCTGTGCCCACGAACCGCGCAGCTTGATCATGTTGACATGAGGGGAGTTGATCTTGAACGCCTTGTCGAGCAGGATACTGGCCGATACCGACGGGTAGAAATAGCTCCAGTTGGAGGGAGCCAGCGTCGACGACCAGTCGTTGCGGGCCGTGACGTCGAGGAAGTAGGTGTCGTCCCATGACAGGTTGACAAAGCCGTAAAGGCTGTTGGTCTGCCGGTTGCTGCGGTAGGGCGACGTGTCGAGGGCTACCGCGGCGTTGGCGAACGAATACATGCCGGGGCCTTCGCTGCTCAGCTGCGAGGCGGTGATGGTGGTCGAGTAGTATTTGTTGCGCAGGACGCTGCCGCCGAATGCCGCCGTGACGCCGAAGCGATCCCACAGCTTGTTGTACTTGAGCAGGAAGTCCGAGTTGTAGTCGTAGCGGCGGATGGTCTTCTCGCGGTACATGCCGTAGCGGTTGTCGAGCGACATGAAGGGTTTCTGCTGCGAGCGCCATTCGATATTGGCGTCGAAGCCGCCGCGCAGCGTGAAGGTCAGCTCGGGCAGGATCGTGAAGTCGATGCTCACGTTGCCGAAGAAACGGTCACGATCCAGTTTGTTCAGCTCCTCGTACAGCGTGCGGTAGGGGTTGTGGCCCTCGAGGCTGTTGTAGATAAGCCCCGAAGTGGTGTTGTATTTGTCTTCGCCGCTGCCTGCCAGGTAGTTGGCATAGGTATAACGGCCCTGCATGTACTCGTCGCGGTAAGCCGAGATGGGGTTGGTGTTGTAGCCCCAGATCAGGCCGTACATGGGCGAACCCTGGCTGTAACCCGACATGGGCATGTTGTCGCTGTTCTTGCGGATGTAGTTGACTTTTGCCGCCAGTTTGATGGCCTTGCTGATCTTCTGGTTCAGGGCCAGTGCGAAGGTCTGCTGTTCGTAGCCCGAGTTGGGCGTGATCCAGTCGTTGCGCAGGTCGGTGAATGAGAAGCGCGTGCTCGTACCCTTGCCCGTCGAACCGTCGATGGTCACCGAGTTGCTCCACGTAACGCCCGTTTCGAAGAGGCCGGTGAACCAGTCGTCGGCGTATACCCACGGCAGGGGGGTGAACTCCCCGGTCTCCCAGTTCTTCGACATGTAGAGATAGCGCAGCTTGCTGGAGTCGAAATGCTCGCCGTACGTGTAGCGCGAGATCTGCTGGCGGACGGGCTGCCCGTCGTAGGTCATCGTGCCGGGAAGGCCCCATGCCGATGCGACGCGGTTGGTGAGCGACGTGGTGACGGCCGAGGGGCCGTATTCCTCCTGGAATTCGGGCCAGAAGCCTGCGGTCTCGAAGGTCACCGAACCGTTGTAGGTAACGCCGATACCACGCTGTTCGCGGCCCGACTTGGTGGTGATGAGCACCACGCCGTTCTGGCCCATCGAACCGTAAAGCGCGGCTGCGGCGGGGCCTTTGAGGACGGAGACGTTCTCGATGTCGTCGGGGTTGAGGTCGGAGATCGGGTTACCGAAGTCCACCGGGGCGTTGCTGTTGGCATAGTTGGCGCCCGAACCGGAGGCTACCGTGCCGTTGCTCATCGGGATACCGTCGATGACGAACAGCGCTTCGTTGGCGCCGTAGTTGAGCGACGTGTCGCCGCGCAGCGTCACACGTACCGTACCGCCGGGGCCGGTGCCCGCCGAGGACATCGACATACCGGCGACCTTGCCGTTGAGCCCCGTCACCCAGTTGCTCGATATGGATTTGGTGAGTTCGTCGCCCGAGACTTTCGAAACGGCATAGCCGACCGATTTCTCCGAGCGGGTCAGGCCGAGTGCCGTGACGACCACTTCGTCGATCTTCTGCGCCGATTCTTTCAGCGTGACGTTGATCGTGGTGCGGCTTCCGACCGTGACCTCCTGCGGGTCATAACCCAGCGACTGGAAGACCAGCACGTCGTTGTCGCTGCCGACATGGATCGTATAGGTTCCGTCTGCGTTCGAAATCGTGCCTGTCGCAGTCCCCTTCAGGATGACGGTGGCCCCGACGAGCGGGCTTTTGCCGTCCGTGTCGAACACGATGCCCGTGATGTTGCGGCTTTGGGCCCAGGCGGCCGAAGCGACCAGCAACATTACCGCGGTTGCCAAAGCATTCCGTATGTATGTTTTAAGCTTCATATTGTTGATTTTTTTAATTCGGGTTTTTTTGTCGAACGGCTGCGGTCGTCCTGCGGGCGGCCGCAGCCGTCAAGGTCGGTTTAGGGTACGATCTGTATTCTCGGGCTGTCGGCTGTTCCGGCTCCGCCCCAGCGTATCGTTCCGCCGTTGGGCTTGGTGAGTGCGCCCTTGCCGTTGGCCTGCCAGTTGGCTGCGCAGACGAACCGGAATTCGATGTTGCCGCCGGAGATCGCATTGGCATAGGTGACCGTCACGTCGACCGTGATGTAGGTCGTCCCGTCGGCTTTCATGGCGTGGGTGTAGGAGACCTCTTCCCCCGTTTCCGTGGTCGTTTGTAATGCCGCGGCGGGTTTCCAGGTGCCGCCGTCGTTGTACTCCATCCGCCAGAATTTGTGGCCGGTGGCCGAGGTGCGGGTGATCGCCGTGAAGCGGACTTTGGTGCCTGCGTCGAGGTTCGTCACCGGGACGGCGAACGTCCAGTAGTCGCCCGGCCAGCCGCCCGTGATGTACGGATGGCCCGTACTGCCGACGATGCGTTCGCATTTCTTGTCGGGATCGCTCGGTGCCGTGTGCGTATAGGAGAGGTACCCCGGCCCCGATTGGGCCAGCACCGTGTTGTACGGGCTGTCGGGCCCGCCCTTGAAGTCCTGGGCGTAGTTGCCCATATCCTCTTCCGAGAACGACCATTGTACGGGAGACGCCAAGTTCCATTTCACCGTTCCGGGCGATACGGGCTGCTGCGAAAGCGCGATCTTCTCGGTAAGGGTTGCATCGCCCTCGGCCGCCGTGATCGTAAACTCGCCGAAGCGGCGGAACGAGAGGTTCTGCTCAAGCGCCTTGACCGTTACCTCCACGTCGGTGTTGGCGGCACCCTGCCCGGGGCTCACCTCGTACCATGCCGCAGCGCCCGATGGGGCGATCGTCCAGGGATAGGGGGCGTTGACCGTGAATTTCACCTCGGCACCCGATTCTGTGGGGTTGTCGCTGAGCTCCAGCGTATTGTCCGTTAGCCCTTCGATGGTGATCTGTGCCCCGGAAGCCTGCGTGACAGCAACCTTCTCGATCTCTGCGCCTTCCGACTTGATGATGATATGGCCCGTGCGGCTTTCGCCTCCGGAGTTCCTGCCTACTTCCACCTTGGTGGTGATGTAGGGCAGCCCCGTGGCCTTGACGGTCGCCACGCCGTTCGAGAGCGATGCGCCGTTGTTGGCGCCCGTTACCGTCGACGGGTCTGCGTCGCCGCAGCGTACGGTGGTGATCGTCAGCCAGTCGCAGTCGGTCTCTGCCGTCCAGGCCTTGTTGACGCGCACCGAGCAGGTCAGCGTGCCGCCTTCGGCAACCACCATGCTGTTGGCATCGAAGAGACTCGGATCGGAGGTATTGACGATCTCCTTGTCTAACGGGGTGACGAGTGCCTCCGGTGCCGGGGCTTCGGGGTTCTCGTCCTTGGCGCGCGTCACGGTGATGTTGTCCAGGTAGAGGCGGCACTTCACTTCGCGCTCGCTGCCGAAGGTGATGCGGGTTTCGTTCGTAGCGCCGTAGACGATCAGCGAGTAGCGTGTCCACTCCCAGACGTTCTTCACTTCGACCAGCGCGGAGGTTTCCACCAGGTCGCCGATCGTGCCGGGGCCTTCGATCGTGACGTCCATGTGGTCGTCGCCGTTGTCCACCGTGCCGCCTGCCGACGAATAGGCGGCTGCGTCGAACTGCACGAGCAGCGTCGCGGCCTTGCCGGCGTCGATGCCCGTGAGCGCGGGAATCGTGATGGCGCCCATGTTGGCGGTCTTACCCAGCTTGACATGGCCTTCGTAACGGGCATATACCGAGGGCGTGTAGGTGTAACCCTTGGCCGCTACGGCCTCTTTCATCCCGTCGGTCGAGAGGGCGAATTCGTTGCCGTTCGTGCCGTCGATCGACACGCTCGGCCAGCCGTACTTGGTGTAGGGGCTCACCCAGTTGTCGGGAATCCACTGGAAGTCGTCGCTGAAGAAGACGTATCCCTCGGCATGCGTGTCCTTGGGCATGTAGGGCGCCTGAACCAGCTCGATGATCTCCTCGGCGGTGTTCTCCCCGAATTCGGCGTCGCCGGCCGTGATCGTTATCTTCGACTCGCGGCGTTCGTCGGTGGTGTTGGCCTTGGGCGTGATGGTGACTTCGGCCGCAGAGCCGGCCTTGCCGCTCTTGGGGGCGACCGTCAGCCAGGTCTCGTTCTCCACCGTGAGCGTCCAGTCGTAGGATGCCTCGACGGTGAAGACCACCGGATCCGTATCTTCGGCTTCGAATGCCAGCAGGCGTTCGTCGAGCCCCGTTATCACGATGCCGGCCGCCAGGTAGGCGTCCTGCGAAAGCGGGATGCTCTTCTGCGTCAGGCAGGGATGGAGGTTGTTGCCGCTGTTGGCGCGGATGGTGAATTCGCCGTCGCGCGCCTCGCCCTGGTTCAGGGTCGGGGTGACGGTGACCTGGATATTCTGGCCCGCCTCGCCCTTGTTCGGGGTGACGACGAACCAGCCTGCGGTCTTGGTGATCTCCCAGGGCGCGTCGACGCTCATGGTAAATGTATGCGGGGTCAGTGCCGAATAGAGGAACTTCAGCCCTGCATCGGGCAGGTTTTCGGTGGAGAGTGCCGGGGGGATGGGGTTCCCCGAATCCCCTTCGGTGTCGTCGTCGCTGCACGCCGCGGCTCCCAGGAGCGTGACGCATAATAACGACCACAACCATTTGTTCATTATACGCTTCATTGTCTTAAGGTTTTTTGAGGGTTATTTGGTCACGTCGGTCGTGAGCGCCTTGGGCCGGGTCATCGACTCCGTGCTGACGTTGCCGAAGCGGTCGGTAACCGAGATCTCCAGCGTGGAAGATGCCGAAGAGGCCGTAACCTCGAACATATGCATGCAGGAGGTCGAGGGGAAGGTGAGCGTGCCGTTGTTGACCGCGCCGCGCGGGATGTCGTACGAAATGCTGTGCAGCGGGTCTTTCTTGCTCCAGACCTGTTTCACGGCGAGCGGCGTTCCGTTCTCCGTCACGGTGACCGTCCAGCCCGGCTCATAGGCCCAGACGTTGATGTAGACGGCATTTTCGCCCACCGTCGAATAATCCTTGTCGCGGTTTCGGAGGTCGTTGCCTGCGGCGAAGGCCTTGAGTGCCGTGGCGTCGGTGGCCCAGTACTCCTTGACCTCGTTCATGTCGTAGGTGATGAACTGCTTTTCGATGGGAAGCCCCGTGGCTTTGTACTGCCATTTGAGGTCGGTTCCGTCGACCGTGAAGATCTTGTAACCCGCGGGCGAACCGTCGGTGCAGACGTTGTTGTTGCCGTACTGCTGCGTCCACCACCAGGTGCCGCAGACCGCCGCGATATTCTGCTCGTAGACGTTCGCATAGGTCGGCGACTGGATATTGCGGTTCACGTGCGTGTGCCCCGTGAGGAAAGTCACGTTGCTGAAGCCGGCGAAGCAGCTCAGGATTTTGTCGATGTCGGCCTGGGTCTGGAGCGCTACGCTCACGCCGCCGCTTCCGCTGTACGAGTAAAGCGGGCAGTGGCATCCCACGACGATCGGGGTCGATTTGTCGACATGGGTGAGTTCCTCCTTGAGCCATGCCAGCTGCCGGTCGTCGAAGCGGCGGTTGTAATTGCGCGAACCGACCGTACCCTGCGAGCCGCCCGTGTTGAGGTACTCGGTGTTGTCGAGCATGATGTAGTGTATCCGGCCGATGTTCATGGCGTAGTAAACCGGGCCCATGTGTTGGCGGTAGGGGCCTTCGGCGCCGAAATCGGAGGCTACATAGGGGTCGTTGTCGTGGTTGCCCATCACCGACCACATCTGGAAGTTGAAGTCCTCGACGCTCTGCTTGCATTCGGGCAGCGCCCACTTGTTGTCGTACCAGTAGCCGTCCCACGAGAAGTCGCCCAGGTTGAGGCAGTATACCTTTCCGGGTGCGGCGGAGTTGTAGGCCGATGTCAGCTCCTTGACGAAGCCGTCGGCGAACTGGACGTAATCTTTCGGGGAGTTGCGGTTGGCCAGGTGCATGTCCGTGGCCACGAGCATGGTGTGGGAGTCGTTGTCGGCCCTGAGCAGCTGGAAGTCGAGTTGTTCGACGGTGTTTGCGTCGAGCGTGCAGGGCTGCCAGAACTGGGGCATCGCCTTGACGGTGGGGACGTCATAGCCCGCAGGCAGGATGACGAAGGCGAGTTCGTTGCGTTTTTCGGAATTGAGCCAATAGAAACCGTTGGCGTCGGTCTTGGTGATCAGGTCTCCGTCCGAGACCAGGACGTCGGCGATGCCTTGTCCTGCCAGGTGGACGATACCCTTGATCGTCGCGCCCTCCTTGTCCGGTACGGTGACGCCGCCCAGGGAGAGGTTGAGTTTGGCGGAGCCCAGTGCCTGCTCTTCTGCGCCGCGCTGCAGGGTGAATTCACAGTCGCCGTCGGCGGCGTTCTGGGGAATGGTGAAGGTCAGCGAAGAATCGTCAGCACCCTTGACCGGCGCTTCGAATTTCCCCCCCCCTTGTTCCAGGAAGAGTTTGTCCGTAGCCATGAACCCGCGGCCGCGGATCACGGCGTCGCCGCCCCAGTTGCCCGAGATGGTCTTGCCCAGGTCGACGTCGATGGCCAGTTGTACGGTCATCCTGCTCGATCCGAGCACCTGGTAGTCCTGTGCCCGGTTGAGCACGACCTTATAGACGGTCTGGTCTGCCGCGCCGTCGGGTATGACGAACGTCAGCAGTTTTTCCGATGCTACCGTGGTCGCTGCCGGGAGATCCTCACCGGCGCGTAACGCGATGGCGTCGCCCTGGGCGAAGCCGTAGCCGGAAACGGAAACCTCCATCCCGCGGTAGACGGTCATCGAGGTCGGAATAACTACATCGGTGACCAGCCGGCCATCGTTGTAGATCTCCTTGTCGCTGTCGTCACAACCGGCCAGTCCGACCGGCAGGGCGACGAGCAGCAACCCGGCGATTAAAGTAATCAGTTTTTTCATAGGCTATTGATGATTTTGGTGTTGGTGTCCTGTACGTCAGTCGGTGTGCCCGAGTGCGATGCGCTCCGAGTAGCGGCGCCCGAATCGGTCGGTGGCGACCACCTCCACCTCGCGGGCCGATGCCGAGGGGCGTGCCGTGAAATAGAAGTTCGTCGGGCGTGGGCGCTGGACTTTGGAGATTTTCCTTCCGGCGGCCTTCAGCGAGTCGATGTGCGCGGTATAATCCGGGTCGTCGAGCGTCGTACGCTGCATGGCGCCGCGGTAACGGCCGTCCTCATACCATACGACCGTCCAGTACGAATCCCAGTTCCATACCTTTGCCACGACGCTGGCCGGGTGCTTGGCCACCTGGCCGGGGTGCCATACGCGGATCTGCCGTGCCGGGGACTCGCCGAGGCTCCGGTATTCCCACGAGAATTCCCCGCCGCATTCGCGGAACAGCTGGAAGCCCTTGGGCGTACCGTCCCAGTTGATCGGATCCCACCAGAGGTTGCCGCAGACCTGCGCTACGTTGTGTTCCATGACCCCCTCGCGGATGTCGTAATTCGAGTTGAGGTGCGTATGCCCGGTGATGAAGTGCAGTTCGTGCCCCGCAAAGGCGTCCATCAGCCCTTCGGCCGACTCCATGACGCGGTTCCCGAGCCACGATTTCATGGCCGGGGCATGCATCGCGATGCAGACGCGCGACCCTGCGGGCAGGCGTTCGGCATAGGCGGCTGCCCAGCGCAGTTGCATCGTGTCGATCCGCTCCTCGTATTTCTTCGCGCCGTGGTAAACGATGTCGTCGAGCACGATATAGTGCGTGCGCCCCATGTCGAATGCATAATAGGTGGGGCCGAAATGGCGGCGGTAATTCTCCGTCGCCTCGCGGTCGGTATATTTGTTCAGGTCATGGTCGTGGTTGCCGATCACGCCGTATACGGGTACCCCGAGCTTGGCGAACTCCGCTTTCACGCCTGCGAAGAGTTCCGGGGAGTCCCATACGATGTCCCCGAGCACGATCGCGGCCTGGTTCGCGCCCCGCGTTCTCCCGTTATCGGTTGCCGCCTGCAATGCGGGCATGACCTCGCTCCGCAACCGCCGGAAATGCTCTTCGGTCTTGGGCTGCGGATCGGCGATCGCCAGCAGTTCGTAGCATTCGCCCGAGCCGGGCCACGGTTGCAATTCGAAGTCGTAGCGTTTGGCCGCCGGGTCGTATGTGCGGTAGAATTGCGGGATGCCCCCTTCGAGCGGAGCCAGGTAGCCGGACGGGGTCACCAGGCTGATGAACAGCGCCTGGTCGTCGGCATCGAGCGTGAATATGCCCTGCTCGTCGCTTTGCGCGAACGTATAACCGTCGGTTACGGTCACGCCGCCCATCGGCTTTCCGCCGCATTTGACCGATCCCCGTATCGGGCGGGCGGAGGCTGCGGCACAGAGGCAGCAGGCCAGCAGGAAAAGTAACAGGTTTTTCATGGTCGGGTTTGTGCTGATGGTTTCTTGGTGTTTCTGTCTTTTTATTAATAGGTGGGAGCCTGTGTCGCTCCGGCTGCAAAAATATTTTAATAATTGGCTTCGTGCGTCGTTGTCACCGGAATGTAATCCTTTTTTCATACCCTGGCAGTCGGCTGTCGCTGCGAAAGCTTGTCTCTGAGGACGGATACAGGCCGCGGGTGCTGCCCGCGGTTTGCCTTTTACGGCCCGGGAATGAGTCTCGTGCCGTTTTAGGGGGTTTCTTGTTTTGTCAGTTTTGTCCGTGTTTTAATTGTGATGTGTAATATTTTTAATTTCATTATGAAACAAAAATAAATCTTTAATTTTATTTTCCAAAATAAAACACAAAAAAATTGGACGAAATATCTGCTTTTTTGTGAAAGAATGGTTTTGAATCGAAATGCACGGCCTCCCTCCGGCCCCGGCCGCGGAAATAAAAAATCCCCGGACTTGGGAAAGTCCGGGGCCGGGGAAACGCTTGTCGCCTCTTGTCAGAATACCCCGAGGTTGTCGAGGAAGATCAGCAGCAGCACTGCCGGGCAGACGTAGCGCAGCAGGAAGCTGAATAGCCCGTAGATACGGAACTTCAACTCTCCGTTGTTGGTGATCTGCGCCTTGAGGATGTGGTGGTCGAGCTTCCAGCCCACGAAGATGCAGGTGAAAAGCCCGCCTGCCGGCAGCAGGATGTTGGCCGTCAGGAAGTCGAGCGAGTCGAAGAGCGAAAGCCCGCAGACCTTCCAGCTGCCCAGCACCCCGAGCGACAGCGATGCCAGCGATGCCAGGGCGGCCGTGGCGGCGGTCGTGAGCCATGCGGCGGCCTTGCGGCTCAGGTGCCACTCCTCGTGCAGGTAGACCGTGACCACTTCGTGCAGCGAGATGGTCGAGGTCAGGGCCGCGACGGCCAGCAGCAGGAAGAAGATCGACGACCAGACCATGCTCAGCGGCATACTGTTGAAGATGCTCGGCAGGGTGATGAAGACCAGTGCCCGGCCCGATGTGGGTTCGATACCGGCGCTGAACACGGCCGGGAAGATCACCACGCCGGCCAGTACGGCCACCAGCGTGTCGAGGATCGTGACGTTGAGCGCCGTGTGGCGCAGGTTCGTGTCGGGTTTGAAATACGAGGCGTAGGTCACCATCGTGCCGATGCCGATCGAAAGCGAGAAGAACGCCTGCCCCAGTGCGACGAGCACGGTCGTGGGCGTCACCTTCGAGAAGTCGGGGGCGAAGAGGAACTTCAACCCGGCTTCCCCGCCCGGCATCAGCAGTGAATGTACCGACAGTACGATCAGAATCAGGAACAGCAGCGGCATGAGGATTTTAGCCGAGCGTTCGATGCCTTTCTGTACGCCCATGGCGATCACGAAATGGGTTGCGAGGACGAACAGGCAGGTGTAGACGACCGGCCTCCAGGGATTGCTGATAAAGTTCTCGAAGAGACTCTTGTACTGCTCGGCGGTCGAGAAACGAGCGATACTGCCCGTCACCGAGTGCACCATGTATTCGGCCGTCCATCCCGATACTACGAAGTAGAACCCCAGGATCAGGAATGCGGCCAGCACGCCGTTGTAACCCAGAAAACTCCACCGTGGGTTCAGCGCCCGGTAGGCACCCACGGCATTGCGGTGCGAAGCACGCCCCACGGTGAACTCCGCGATCATGAGCGGCAGCCCCAGCAGCAGGACGCAAAGGATGTAGATTATCAGAAATGCCCCGCCGCCGTTGTCCCCGGCTACATAGGGGAAGCGCCAGATGTTGCCCAGCCCCACGGAACTTCCCGCGGCGACCAGCACGGCGCTCAATTTGCCACCCAAGGTGGCGCGACTCTCCTTGTGATGCATAACCTAACCTGTTTATTATCGCAAACGGGTGTGCGCATGCATGCGCACACCCGCCCTATTTCTCCAGCACGACGCTCACCTTCTCGAGCTTTCCGCCCAGCGGCGGCGCCAGTTTCGATACGGTGCATTTTACGTGCCGCACCTGCGGGAAGGTGGCGTAAACCGCCTCGATGATGTTCGTCGCCACCCGCTCGATGGTGTGCTGCGTGATTCGCATCTGCATCTCGACGACTTCGTAGGCCGTCAGGTAGTTGACCGTCTTGCGCACGTCGTCGTCCGTGGCCGCATGGCCCAGTTCGGCCGTCAGTTCCAGGTCGACCGTGAAGCGGTTGCCTACCTTGCGTTCCAGCTCGTAGCAGCCGTGCAGCGCGTGGAATTCCATGCGCGTCAGGACGATGCGGTATTCCATGCTACTCGGCGATTACGAGGTAGTAGTTCTTCTTACCCCTCTGTACGAGCAGGTATTTGCCGGCGATCAGGTCGGCCTCGCCCACCGTACGTGCCGGGTCGGCGACCTTCTCCTTGTTGAGCGACACGCCGCCGCCCTGCACCATCTTGCGGCATTCGCCCTTCGAGGGAAACACCTGCGTTTTTTCGGCGCACAGATCGACGAACGGCAGGCCCAGCTCGGCACGGGCGATGCGGAACTGCGGCACGCCCTCGAACACCTGCAACAGGGTCTCTTCGTCTATTTTGCGCAGCGCCTCCGACGTCGAGCCGCCGAAGAGGATCGCCGAGGCTTCGACCGCCTTTTCGTACTCCTCCCTGGAGTGGATCATCGTGGTGATCTCCTGTGCCAGCCGCTTTTGCAGTACGCGCAGGTGGGGCGCCGCCTCGTGTTCGGCGGTCAGCGCCTCGACGGTTTCACGGTCTAACAGCGTGAAGATGCGGATGTAACGCTTGGCGTCCTCGTCGCTGACGTTGAGCCAGAACTGGTAGAACTTGTAGGGCGAGGTATAGCGCGCATCGAGCCATACGTTGCCGCTCTCGGTCTTGCCGAATTTCGTACCGTCGGCCTTGGTGATGAGCGGGCAGGTGATGGCGAATGCTTCGGCCTCGTTGCCCAGTTTGCGGCGGATCAGCTCCGTTCCGGTGGTGATGTTGCCCCACTGGTCGGCGCCGCCCAGCTGCACCTTGCAGTTCATCGTCTGGTAGAGGTGCAGGAAGTCGAAGCCCTGTACCAGCTGGTAGGTGAACTCGGTGAACGACATGCCGTCGCCCTCGCCGCTGAACCGTTTCTTGACCGAATCTTTGGCCATCATGTAGTTGACGGTGATGCACTTGCCGATATCGCGGATGAATTCCAGAAACGAAATGTCCTTCATCCAGTCGTAGTTGTTCACCAGCACGGCCGCGTTCGGGGCGTCCGACTCGAAGTCGAGCAGTTTGGCCAGCTGGCGCTTGATCGCCTCCTGGTTGTGGCGCAGCGTGGGTTCGTCGAGCAGGTTGCGCTCCTGCGACTTGCCCGAGGGGTCGCCGATCATGCCCGTCGCGCCGCCTATAAGCGCCAGCGGACGGTGGCCGCACATCTGGAAATGCTTGAGGATCATTACGCCCACCAGGTGGCCGATATGCAGCGAGTCGGCCGTGGGGTCGATGCCCAGGTAGGCCGTCGTCATCTCTTTTTCGAGTTGTTCCTTCGCGCCGGGCATGATCGTGTGGATCATCCCGCGCCATTCGAGTTCTTCGATGAAATTCTTTGTTGCCATTTTTATTGTTCGTTCTTTTTATTCTACTTCCAAGTCCAGTGCTTTGCGGAGTTCCGCGACGAGCGGGTTCTTCTCCGTGATGTAGCGGACGCGGTCTTCGAGCTTGATCGGGCGTGCCGCCCGGATCTCTTCATTGACCGTGACCTCCAGTTCGATCATACCCTCGATGCCCGCCAGTTCGGCGATGCGCATCAGCATCCCGGTCTTGCTGCGCAGGATCTCCTCGCGCAGCTCCGTCGTCGGTACGCTCACCGAGATCGTGTTGTCGCGGAACGTCATCAGCTCGAAAGCCGGCACGAAGCGCGGGCGTTTCTCCTTGATGAGGTTCAGTATCCTGCCTCGGGCGTGCTCCAACTTTTCGGCACAGTCCGGGTCTATGCGCACGGTTTCGGGTTCGTCGGGCGTTTCGCCGTCCGACAGCTCCTCGTCGGGGTCGCCGCCTGCCGAGGCGAGCAGCTCCGAGAGCGATGCGCCCGAGATCAGCGGCCGCCGTTTCATCCCCGGCGCGGGCTGTGCCGGGAGTGTTCCCTGTGCAGTCGGGCCGGCGGATGTACCCGCTGCCGGCCTTCCGGCCGGGGACGCGGCAGGCATTGCTGCGGACGTTGCTGCGGAAGGGGGGGCCGTTGCGGCTCCTGCTGCTTGCGCTGCCGGTTGTGCCGTTGCGGCTGCCGGGGCTCCGGGGTTGCCGGAGGCGCTTGCTGCCGGGGCGTTCGTTGCCGGATTACCGGTGGCGCTAACCCCTGCCGGTTGTGCCGTTGCGGCTGCCGGGGCTGCGGGGTTGCCGGAGGCATTTGCCGCCGGGGCGTTCGTTGCCGGATTTCCGGTCGCCGAAACCTCTGCCGCTTGTGCCGTTGCGGTTGCCGGCTGCCCGGCCGCTGCCGGAGCCGCCGCAGATGCGGGGCCCGCCGTGCGGGGGGTGAGGGTAGGAAGGGGATATTCCCCGGAAGATGTCAGAGAGTCATTTTTTTTTTGGCCGAGCCCTGCGATCTTCATCAGGCCCAGCTCGACGAACAACCGCTGGTTGGACGATTGCCGGATCTTCCCGTCGAGCTCCGTCAGGCAGGAGATGGCTCCGAACAGGAACTCGACATCGCAGGCGCCCGCCTGCGTCCGGTATCGTTCGAGCAGCGTCCCGGTCATTTCGATCAGCCGCAGCGTTTCGGGGCGCTTGGCCATCAGCAGGTCGCGCATGTGGCGGTTCAGCCCCGCCATGAAGGTCTGCCCCGAGAAACCCCGCGACAGCACGCTGTCGAATGTCACCAGCGTATCGACATAGTTGCCCGCGAGCAGCATCTCCGTGACGCCGAAGTAGGTGTCGTAGTCCAGGACGTTGAGCGTCTGGGCGACGTTGCGGTAATCGAGCGCCTTGCCGCAGAACGACACGGCCTTGTCGAACATCGACAGGGCGTCGCGCATACCCCCGTCGGCTTTCTGGGCAATGAGGTTGAGCGACTCTTCGTCGGCTGCGATGCCCTCCTGCGAGGCGATGTATTTGAGGTATTCCACGGAGTCCTCGACGCGGATGCGGTTGAAATCGTAGATTTGGCACCGCGAGAGGATGGTCGGGATGATCTTGTGTTTTTCGGTCGTCGCGAGAATGAAGATCGCGTGTGCGGGCGGCTCTTCGAGCGTCTTGAGGAAGGCGTTGAACGCCGCCGCCGAGAGCATGTGCACCTCGTCGATGATGAATACCGAGTAGCGCCCTACCTGCGGGATGATGCGCACCTGTTCGATCAGTGTGCGGATATCTTCTACCGAGTTGTTCGACGCGGCGTCCAGCTCGTGGATGTTCAACGAGCGCCCTTCGTTGAACGAACGGCACGATTCGCATTCGTTGCAGGCCTCCGATCCGTTGGGGTTCAGGCAGTTGATGGCCTTTGCGAAGATGCGGGCACAAGTGGTCTTGCCTACGCCGCGGGGGCCGCAGAACAGGTAGGCGTGAGCCAACTGCCCGCGCTCGATCGCATTTTTAAGCGTGGAGGTGATATGTTTCTGTCCGACGACCGAGGCGAAGGTCGCGGGGCGGTATTTCCGTGCGCTGACGATAAAATCACTCATAGTAGCGCAAAGATACGAATTAAGAATTAAATTAAAAATGAAACCCGCCTACAAAATGACAGCCCTCTCCCCATACCCGGGCAAAGGGCTGTGCCTGGCGGGCCGGGCAGCCTGTTGCACCCGCCCCTCCGGGCTGCCTGCCGTTTTTATTTGGCAGCGGCCTTCCGCAGTCCGAGGAGTCCGAGCAGTCCCGGGTGCGACGGTTGCGTCCGCTTGGCCGGCGGCAGGGATATTTGCGATCCCATCAATTCCTGAAACTCCTGGCTGAATCCCGTATCCATACCTGCAGATGAGGTGAATGTCAGTTCCCCGAATACGGGGTTTCCGGCGACTTCGTAAAGGTCGACCCGTACTTGGGGGAATCCTGATGAGAGCCGTTTGGCCGCATCGAGCATCCGGTCGAGGGATGCCGGACGCGGGATATCACACTGATGTGGGTCGTAATATTTTCCGGTGACGTAATGACCTATGTTTTTCCATGTCCTGGCATCGTACAATCCTGTTTTGACGTCGGATGGCGATTTACGGTTGTAGCAGACCATGCAACAATAGGGGTTGCCATCGAAACAGTAGAATTTATAGTCGATGAGCGAATTGCCGAATGCTGGTTCTGAGGGAAGGAGGCGTTCGGCGATAATGCGGGGTTTAATACCAAAATAGTGGTGTTCGGCCGTCATGCGGCCGAATTTCTTTCGCAGGGTGTGGTTGAGTGTACGGCGGATCGACCGGATATCGGCTTTTTGCCTGTCGTTCACGATGATAACTTGTCCGTAGCCGTTGTTGGTTTTCAGCACGAACGTGTCGGGGAGATTCCCCCCCCCGCTGAAGTCTATCTCCTCTGCGGATTCCCATACACCGTATAATTCGTTGAGCATCCATCCCAGCCCGCATTGCTCGACATACTCGCGGACGCGGTACTTGTCGGCCAGTTGCGACCAGCGGGTGGTGTCGGCATGGAGCATCATCCAGAGGACTTTTTCGTTGAAGGTTCGGGGGTTTTCGAGGTCGGGGTCGGTGCCGAATCGTTGCCGGTAGCGTATCCTGACCAGTTTTTCCGGGTTACGGTACGCATAGTAGCGCATCTGCAACCGCTGCCATTTGCGCAGCAGGAACGGGGGTTTACGGTATGTCATGAACGTGAAGAGTGAGAGTTAGGTGTTGCGAAGATAATACATTTCGGGCGATGTCCTGCTGTTTTATGCCGTATTGTGTAACTCTTCTGCAAAACAGCTGACGTTTTGGCGCCTCGTGTCAGTCCCGTGTGTGACAAAGGATGACACATTGGCCGGGAAGCCGGGTTGGCAGGCGTTTTGCGGGTGTAGTATACGAAAGTTTGAAAAACAAATTATCAGAGATATGAACATCAATACGTTAACTGTAAAAGCGCAGGAGGCTCTGCAAAGTGCATTGTCTCTTGCCCGGGAGCGCGGACAGCAGGCTGTCGAGCCGCTCCATATTCTGAGCGTGCTTGTCCGCGAGGACGATTCGCTCGCCACGTTCCTCCTGGGGCGTGTCGGGGTGAATGTCCGCGGCCTGCGCGACGAGGCCGACCGGGCCGTCGCGTCCCTGCCGAGGGTCGAGGGCGGCGGCGACCAGTTCTTTTCGCAGGACTCCTCGAAGGTGATCCAGCGCGCCGTGGACTTTACCCGGAACTTCGGCGACAAATACGCGTCGGTCGAGCACCTGCTGCTGGGGCTCGTCGCCGAGCGCGGGCAGGCCGCCGACATCCTCAAGCGCAGCGGTGCCACCGAGAAGGAACTCCTGGAGGCGATCCGCACCTTCCGCAAGGGGGCTACGGTCGATTCCCAGACCTCCGAGCAGCAGTTCGATGCGCTGGGCAAGTATGCCATCAACCTCAACGAACAGGCCCGTTCGGGCAAACTCGATCCGGTGATCGGCCGTGACGAGGAGATCCGCCGCGTGTTGCAAATCCTCTCGCGGCGTACCAAGAACAACCCGATCCTCGGGGGAGAGGCGGGTGTCGGCAAGACCGCCATCGCCGAGGGTATCGCACACCGGATCGTCGACGGCGACGTGCCCGAGAACCTCAAATCGAAGGTGATCTACTCGCTCGACATGGGTGCCCTGATCGCGGGTGCCAAGTATCAGGGCGAATTCGAGGAACGCCTGAAAGCCGTTGTGCAGGAAGTTGTGGCCAGCGACGGCGACATCCTGCTGTTCATCGACGAAATCCACACCCTCGTGGGCGCCGGCAAGTCGTCGGGTGCGATGGACGCCGCCAACATCCTCAAGCCCGCCCTTGCGCGGGGTGAGCTGCGGACGATCGGCGCCACGACGCTCGACGAGTTCCAGAAGTATTTCGAGCAGGACAAGGCCCTCGAACGCCGTTTCCAGAAGGTCATGGTCGACGAACCGAGCCCCGAGGATGCCATTTCGATCCTCCGCGGCCTGAAGGATCGTTACGAAAACCACCATCAGGTGCGGATCAAGGACGAGGCGATCGTGGCCGCCGTCGAGTTGTCGACGCGTTACATCACCTCGCGGTTCCTGCCCGACAAGGCCATCGACCTGGTGGACGAGGCGGCCTCGCGGCTGCGGCTGGAGATGAACTCCGTGCCCGAGGAGATCGACACCCTCGACCGGCGTGTGCGCCAGCTGGAGATCGAACGCGAAGCGATTCGCCGCGAGAAGGACAAGGAGCGCGTCGAGCACCTCACCAAGGAGATCGAGGAGCTCAAGGCCCGTGACGCCGAGATGCGTGCCAAGTGGCAGGGGCAGCGCGACCTCTTGAAAAAGATTCAGTCGAACAAGGACAAAATAGAAACCCTGAAGATAGAGGCGCAGCAGGCCGAGCGCCAGGGCGATTACGGCAAGGTGGCCGAAATCCGCTACGGCAAGATCCAGGAGGCGGAGAAGGAGATCGCCGCGTTCCAGGAGGAGTACAAACTGGCGTCGGCCAACGGCTCGATGATCAAGGAGGAGGTCGATGCGCAGGACGTCGCCGAGGTGGTGTCGCGCTGGACGGGCATCCCCGTGACGCGCATGCTGGCTTCCGAGCGCGAAAAACTGCTGCACATGGAGGACGAGCTGCACAAGCGCGTCATCGGGCAGGAGCAGGCCATCGCCGCCATTTCCGACGCCGTGCGCCGTTCGCGCGCCGGGCTGAACGACCCCCGCAAACCGATCGGCTCGTTCATCTTCCTCGGTACCACCGGTGTCGGCAAGACCGAGCTGGCCAAGGCGTTGGCCGAGTTCCTCTTCAACGACGACTCGATGATGACGCGTATCGACATGAGCGAATACCAGGAGCGCCACAGCGTGTCGCGTCTGGTCGGGGCGCCTCCGGGATATGTCGGTTACGACGAGGGCGGCCAGCTCACCGAGGCCGTGCGCCGCAAACCCTATTCGGTCGTGCTGCTCGACGAGATCGAGAAGGCCCATCCCGACGTTTTCAACATCCTGTTGCAGGTGCTCGACGACGGCCGTCTGACCGATAACAAGGGCCGTACGGTGGATTTCCGCAATACGATCATCATCATGACCTCGAATATGGGTTCGCAGGTCATCCAGGAGAATTTCGCGGAGGCGTTCAACGGTGAGAAACTCGCCCCCGAAGTGGTCGAGAAGACCCGCCGGGATGTGATCGACCTGCTCAAGCAGCAGCTCAAGCCCGAGTTCCTCAACCGTATCGACGAGATCGTGATGTTCGAGCCGCTGACGCGCAAGGATATCGAACGCATCGTGGACATCCAGCTCGGTGTCGTGCGCAGGATGCTTGCCGAAAACGGCATCCGCCTCGAATACAGCGAGAAGGCACGCGAATGGATCGCTGCCGCCGGTTACGACCCGCTCTACGGTGCGCGTCCCGTGAAGCGTACCATCCAGCGCTATGTGGTCAACGACCTGTCGAAGCGCATCCTTGCGGGCGACGTCAACCGTGAGCAGCCGATCCGCATCGACGCCGACGACAAGGGGCTGACCTTCGCGAACTGATCTGCAACGACCCGGCCCCGTGAGGGGTGGGGAGAGGTAACCCGGCACCCGGCTTTACGCATGGACGTAAAGCCGGGTGTTTTTTTAGCGGATTTCCCACCCGGGAGTGCATGCGACCCGGGTTCCGTCGTCGTAGGTGTGTTCTTCCAGCGAATTTTCCCGGGATTGGATACATATGTAGACCATCTCCTTCTGCGAGGTGTTGCACAGTCCCCTTACCCCTGCCGGCTGTCGTCCCGTCTATTTCACGAACTTGCTGAAAAATTTCCAGAGCTCCTCGCCCGTGTCGATGTCCTGTTCGCCCCACGAATGTTTCCCGCCGACGATCTCGTAGAGCCAGACTTCGCTGCCGCCCGTGCCGCCCGTGAAGCGGTGGGCGATGACCTTGCGGCCGTTTTCCGGCGTGCGCCCGGGAATCGTGTCCGTCTGCATGCCGGTGCATTTGTTCTTGGCTGCCCAGTAATGCACGGCCATCGGTACGGCGACGTAGGCGCCCCAGCCGCCTTTATTGTCGAGGTCGCCCTCCCACGCCGACGTGCGGTCGGCCGTGCCGTGTATTTCGAACAGGGGCACGGGCACATCCGATGTGTCGGCCTTGTAGAGCCATTCGAGCATCAGCCCCGATACGGGTGCCACGGCCGCGAACAGGCGGGGGCGCTGCGCCGCAAGCTGGTAGCACATCTC
>ENA-OYZD01000113-OYZD01000113.1-human-gut-metagenome-genome-assembly--contig:-NODE-113-length-48211-cov-6.028262_pt1 | contig 48211 bp, 28 predicted proteins | sample MGYA00244073_ERZ653470 | MGnify/ENA primary metagenome ERZ653470 (study PRJEB26926, sample SAMN06164895) | human gut metagenome | biome: ENVO:00009003; feature: ENVO:2100002; material: ENVO:00002003... | reverse complement strand
CCTTATATATTATATATATTTGAAGAAAAGTTTTAGTTATTCATTTTATATTAAATGCAAGATCATGAATCGTAAAGTAAGAACCGCATTGTATGCTTGTGCCCTGATGGCACCACTAATATTGCAGAGCTGCAATGCACAAAGTGAAAAAAAAGAGAGCGACAAAGAGTGTACTGAAGAAACAAACAAAAACACTGAAAAAAAGGTTATGAAAACAGGTAGTGAAAACTTCATTTTTGCAGAAGGCAAAGAATGGGAACCTGCAGGCGAAGGTGTAGTGCGCCAAATCATGGGTTACAATGATGACATCATGGTTGTTAAAGTAAAATTTGAAAAGGGAGCTGTAGGAGCTGTTCACCATCATATCCATTCACAAGTGACTTATGTAGAAAGTGGAAAATTTGAGTTCACCATCAATGGTGTGAAAAAAATTGTATCGGCCGGTGACTGTCTGTATAAGGAACCAGATGCAGTGCATGGTTGTGTATGCCTGGAGCCGGGTATGCTGATAGATTGTTTCAGCCCGATGCGTGCTGATTTCCTGGAAAAGAAATAGACAAGCCATATATTCCATCCACTGCAGGAGCAGATTGTTGTGCCTTCAGGACATTTAATATGCTCCTACAGTGGAGATGAATTCTGTTTTTTAATCTGCAAAACGGATGGGACGATTGCTTAACCTTATCAAATCCGGTAAATCATAATATTTCAAAGCACCATACAACACATTAGAATACATATCCCACTGCATAGGCTTCTCAATGTATTCCTTCCAAGTCTTCACACTATGTGTTATCTCCACACTGTTGATTCTTTCATCCAAATAAGCAGCATGAATTACAGCTGGACCATAAATACCATTGGCAAATACTTTGACGGGATGTCCTTTCAAAAGTTCATGTTCTGAACAAAAATCAAGCAAAGTCAGGATATCGACTACCCGTTGTCCCATAATAGGACGCCCTATATGCATACTGATCATTGCATTACGATATTCACGGTTCCAATATTTAGCATCCGTATAAAATGCAGGATCTGTTGTTTCCCCCAATCCGCGCAAGTCTGCCAACAACAAAATTTTTCCTTCCGTCAAGGCAGCAGCAAAATTCGCATATTCACTCAAATAAGTTCCTTTCCCCTCTTCCTGCAACCTTAACTCAATAGGAGAATCAGCATTCGCTCTGGACGGCATGATAAGAATACAAGGAACAGGCATCTCCCCTTCCCTTATGAGCTGAAACTTATATTGTTCATATTCACGCATTGAATCATGTCCGGTTGCCTCAATTCTTATTTTATGGTCAGGAAGACCTTTAAGACCTAACAAATCCAGCATCTTTGTTTGAACAGTTTTCTTTCCTTTCGAAAGAAACGTCTCACGCTTAGAAGCCCACTCATCCAGCTGATTCACATTTTCCTGCATAATACTGAGTGCTCCAGGCATAGATACATTCACCTGTCCTTTAGTCGTACAAAGCATATCTGACAACTGAAAACGGTCTTGTGCCGCTTTCTTCACCGGAGATTGATTATCTTTCAACCAACGCTTGAACCAACTGACCAACTTTTGCCTTTTTTCAGCTCCAAGTCCATGACCGGTTTCTACTGTCAGCATATCCACCTTTTCGGGAACTCCCAAGACTTTATAGCACTGTTGTAATTCAGCAAATCCTTGTTGCGCACCCCATAAATCGACAAAATCATATTTACCGCTTAAAATCAATAAAGGCCGTGGAGCCATCATTAAAGCAAAATCAGGTACCTCCAGTTGTTCACGCCCTTCGTATGGTATATGTTGGCAACCATCGGAAGGACCTTGCAACTCCATAGTACGTTCTCGGGTAGAAAAGAAACTACAAATAGCCGCTACCTTTACACGGGGATCCAAACCTATATAATAAGCGGTCTGAGTGCCACCGCCAGAAGATCCATATACTCCGATATGCTCCGGATCAATATCCTTACGGGTCAGTAAATAGTCCAAAGCCCGATGATTATCCCAATATTCCTGTGCTGCCAAACTAGTACCAAGCAAGTTAAAGCCCGCATTCAGTAAGGTATGTTCCGTAGTAGCCCCCCGTGTCAGCGGCTTTCCTTCCCTATCAATAATTTGCAACCGTTCTCCCTGGCCTATGGGATCTACCACCAGCACAGCAATACCATTGGATGCCATCAACATAGCGGCATGAGACGAAGGACCTTTGCCATTCAATCCATGTCCGCAAAGTTCCAATGTCGCCGGAACAGGAACAGTCGTGTTCTCTGGCATATAAAGATGTGCTGTGACATAGCGGCCGGGCTTGCTTTCAAAAATTATTTTCTCTATATGATAACCCGTACCTTGTACCTTCCCTACCACCTGAGCATTTAAACTCCCTTTTTCAGGAAAAGTACCTACTATTTGTTTATATCGTTCACGGCAACCCTCCAGATACTTCTGCATCCCGGCAGGAGAAGCAAACGCTTGTTGAATGGCAAACTGCCGGTCGGCAAACTGCCGATGCACATCACGCATCAGATAAGAATTATAAGCGGTACTTTGACTCCAAGGTAATGCCTTAAACTCACCTTGAGCAGATACCACCAAAGTCCCCACCCATATTCCCAAACTTACACACAAAGTGCGAAAACCGATGATTTTTCTCATAGAATCAATCCTTTAAGTTATTGTACCACAATTTCAATTTTCTGATGGTTATCTCCGGCTGTCTTCACATACAGACGTTTATGCTCCGTATCATAAAACCAGCCTGTATTCCGGTATGCATCTGCAACTGATGAAAGAACGGGCAACGATTTACCATTTTCTATCACAGATTGCGGAGCGTTCTGCAAATAAGCCTTCACCAGATAAGTGTGTCTGACAGGTTTGTACTTCCCTACCGGTTTATCTGCAGTAAACGTCCAGCTATCATCAGCGAGCCTGCTGGTAAAGCGGGTCAATGAACCAATCCCTTTTTGATAATCCATTGATATACCATCATCTTCATACATCTCATAAGAAGAAATACCTGACGGATAGACATCCAATGTTATCACATCTACAGGATGCTGATCTACCCACTGCATAGCAGGTTGCATGGGAATAATAGCTCCGGCTTTTATATAGACAGGCAACACATCCAACGGAGTAAGAAAAGACTTATATTGGCGGCCCTCGTAACGCTCACCGGTTTCATAATCAAACCATTCTCCACCGGGGAAATAGACATGTTGGCTCAGTGCACCTTTGGTAGTGACAGGACAAACCATCATCCATGGCCCGAACATATATTGACGCGCCAGCTGATAGGTATTCTCATCCTGAGGATAATCCATCACTAAAGGGGTCATCATGGGACGTGCCGTTTTATAAAGCTGATAAGCATTACTATAAATATAAGGAATCAATGTATAACGCAAACTATCGTACTTGATAAAATTGGCCAAAGCCTCCGGACCATAAGTCCAAGGTTCATGATAACGGGGGTGATCCATACCGAACACCATGGCGATAGGTGAAAACATACCGAACTGTACCCAACGAGTATATAATTCCGTATCGTAAGGAGAATACTGTTCAAATCCTCCCATGCAATGAGTCCAGTTACCCACGCCACTCATACCGATATTAAGTCCCGCACGTATCACCGGTTCAAACCACTGCCATTCACTCCCCCAGTCTCCGGCCCAAATATAAGGATAACGCTGAATTCCCGCATAACCCTCACGGGTATGTGTCACCCCCCTCATATTATTATATTCCTGAAATTTACGATAGGGCGCTTCCGCATAAGCTAAAGGAAAAATATTATGAAGTCCTTTTAGGTCCATCGTCCCTCCGACATCCGTTTTCACAAACTTAGCCCCGATGGAAGCCACTTTCATTACTCCGTTCTCCCACCACCAATCCACCGCTTTCGGGTCAAAGAAATTCACCACCCCTTCTATCTTGGCTCCTGGATACAGCACATTTCCCTGTTCACGCGCCTTATCCAATAGATGATATTCAGGGCCATTATCTAATATGGAACGGATATGAAGCCCCACCATTTTTACATTTTGCGCATAGCAACTATCAAACATGGCTTTCGGATCTTTGAACGTATTGCGCCATTCAAAACAACAACCACCATTTCCGTAAGTGGTATTAAACAATCTCCAAGTAGAATCCAGCCAAAGCAAATCAAAAGGCACTCCTTCCTCACGCAAACGTTTACATAAAGCAGGCGGGTATTTATCGGAAGTCATCTCTTCATTCTTCCAAGTTCCACCGGAATAAGTACCAACATGCAACCCCATTGCAAAACGAGGAAGCATAGGGGATTTTCCAGTCAATTCCGTATATCGGTCAATCATGGTATAAAAATCGGGACCATACATAAAATAATAGTCCAAATCACCGCCAAAAGCTTTAAACGAATAATAATCACTACTATCCCACCCCATATTCCATTCGGTAGCAAACGGAGTATGAAAGAACAAACCATATCCTTTGGTACTCATCATAAAAGGTACGGGACAATAATTGGCACGTAAAATATCTTTTCCTCCTACAGCCGGTTTTATCCCTCTTCCCAACTCTACATTCAGATAAATCTTACGCCCTCGCTGATCCATGAAATCCATACGTTCCCCAAAACCAAAGAAATGCTCATCCGGCTGTAGAACAGCTTTCATCTTGACAGAATCCTTATAAAAACGTTGTTCCTCAAGTTCTGTATAAAGCATCTTGCCGTTTTTATCAGAAACAGACAGACAGAATGGATTCTTGGTAGCCTCTATAATCAGTTTTCTGGTCGTAATCAACCATGCAGTACCTCTATCTTCCACCGTATAGTTGACAGAAGAAAAATCATATTTCCGAACCATCCACTGTTCATTCTCAGCGAACACAGTACCTTGAGAATGACGTACACGGAACATATCATCTGTACAAAATTCCAATTTCACATTTCCCTGAGGCAAAAAAAACAACAAATCATTTCCTGTCTTCTTAAAAGAAGCACTAGCCGCCCATACCCCTATACAATACAGGCATAAACAAAAGCATAGGATTGTTTTTTTCATGGTATCTGTTATTTTATTTAAAATCAATCATATTGAAAATCAGCTTTTTGGCTACAAATCCGGCAGCCGAATCATTAATGATGTTCCCATAGATATCCAATGTAGAGAACAAAACACTACCCTTACCCATAGGGACAATCCCCATAGCAGTTCCGATAGCCATAGGATAAGTATGATAGGCTCCGACCAGCAATTCTTCACCTTCCATCACTAATCCTATACGCTCCACCCCTGTATGTATCAATGCCTGATAAGGCCAGTTGAGAGCATTTCCGACAGGAAGTTCCTTGAAAATATCATGCGGCTTATTAAACATCACCCCGCCCAGCCAGTTGGTTCCAACAAAAAATTTGTCCTTAAACACCGCTTTACTATTAACCGCTATAAATTCCGACCATTCATCAGCACTCTGAATAATAAAGATTTTGGTTCCATCATTTACTGCACGTTCCATTAAACGCTGTGCATCCGGCATCTTATCATTAGGAACGGCCCAATCCAGACGACAACGCGCGTTACTACGAGGATGCCTGAAACGGATCTCTATATCGGCAGACTTGCCTCCTTCCAAATAAACTTTTCCATCGCCCAAATGCTTTTTCTTTCTGGTTATTTCATATATTTTCTTACCATTGACAAAGACTTCAATCATACTACGGTCATTACTTTGAGGAATAATTGTATATTCACCACTGACAGAGGGAAGTACTTTACCACTCCATTTAATACCATAACCATCAAGCATATACACAAAAGGACTTGGTGTAGCTCCCTCAATAGCACTCAGATTAACCACCTTGGCCACTTCATGATAAACTTCCTTCTGAAATTCCATATCCTCATAATAGACCACATCTAATCCCGGTTTGCCATCGGCAGAGCGTAACGCTTCCATCGGCACCATTGTCAACTGATCTTTCCTAGGAGGACGGGCCACCATAATCCAATCCAACTTTCCTAAATTATCCTCATAAGCTGCAACCGCTTCTTTCGTTTTACCCTTCAAGAAATTCTGTAAAGCACTCCCATCTTCCCAAACGGCCCCTTTACCATCCAACATATTGGATGCCAGATTTACAGACAATATATCATCATACCCAGTTGTAACAACAGAATTTTCCTTACATAGTTTTGCTTCAATTCTACAAAGTCCTCCAGCTGTAGGAACAGGTATTTTTACATCTTTCACCAACAACTGACCATAAACCTCACCTCCGGCAGCTTCCGTTTCATAAGTCCCTACCTCCATCACTTTTCCTTGAGAGTCTGTCACCGAGATTTTCAATTGATGGTTTCCCCGGACATTCTTCTCATTAATCAGATAAAAATCAACGGTCACCTCTCCCCCTGCGGCTGCAACCTGTTGCCTGGTCTTTACCGCTACATACAAAGGCTGATTATAACGAGCTATGATAGCCGGATCTGATTTGGGATAACGAAAACAATCGACAATTCCCGAATAATTCTCCGTCAATTCCGATTCCCATCCATTAACAACGTATGCATCCGTCAAATTATTCATTCTGGCCGATTCTATTTTACGTCCTTGGTGCTCATAGGATACAGTCCCCATAGCCACACACAAATCATCTACCGTAGGATAAACTGTCCTTAACTGTTTAGCATCTAGGAATTCATTAAATTCATCATACCAACGTAAAAACTCTCTACCATCCCATCCTTTATAGCTATATTTTTCCAAATCTTCTTTATTTTTTTCCAAACGAGGAGGTGATGATAAAGCCCCTTCCTCACCAAAGAATACAATTTCACGCTTATTCTTTGTATCATTATAATAATCTTCAGGGCCTTTGTACAAACCTTCATTCCAAACAGCAGGTCCTCCGGCACGATGATAATCATACCAACCACTCCAATACACTTTTTCATCGTAAGGACGAATATGAATTTTAGCCTGATCTTCTATATCATCCCCCTTTGCCCAAGCCGAGGTACGAAGAATCAGCCGGGAAGGATCCAGTACACGCATATCCTTCATCGCTTGAATCTCCAATTCTAACTTTTCAGGAGTAGCATTTCCCGATTCATTCATCATATTGTAGATAACCAGACAGGGATGACTGCGATCCCTCTTTACCATACGGATGACCTTTTCATGCAAAACAGCATTCATAAACGGCTGTTTCACATCCAGACGGAAGCCACCAGGCTCTTCAAAATAGAGCAGTCCCAACTCATCAGCATAATTCATTACGTCAGTATTACCGATAAAACGATGGAAATTCAACATATTCAACCCTAACTCCTTAGCTATGCGAATTTGCCTTTCAGCCAATTCTTCCGATGGGAAAATACCATTGACCGGCCAAAAACTCCAACTGATGGCCGAGCGAAGCATGATACGTTTTCCATTTAAACGAAAAACAGCATCCTCACCTATACCGGAAGCCTCGAACCAACGAAATCCAAAACGGCGGGAATCTTTATCTACCCAGTTCTTTCCTTCGGATAACTCCACCTCACATACATACAGATTAGGATCATCCACACTCCATAATTTCGCATCCGGAGCTGATACAGGAATCTTCAGTTCATTCATGCCTTTATTTAATGAAACACCCTTTATCTCTTTAGAATAAACTATTTTTTCTTTATTTTGCCACTCGTACACCGTTATACGAAGATCCTGCTTCGTAGTCTTTCCTTTTTCATTCTGTAATGTCAGAATAGCGTTGGCGGTGGTTATCTGAGGAGTGTTCTGCATATAAATATCCGCCACATAAACAGCATTACAGACCTTCATACCAACTTTTCCTGTTATTCCTCCAAAGCCATGACCGGGAGGCAACATTTTATCTCCCCACGGAATAGTTCTGGAGTCGCGCCAATCATGGTTACCACCCGCATCCGTTATACGTACAGCCAATTGTACTTGTTCTCCCGATTTTATATAAGGAGTAATATCCGTTTCGAAAGGAACATTGTCCACAATCTGATAATCCACTAATCTCTGATTAATAAAAATCTCCGCCCGTGAACGTATAGAACCAAAATTCAAAAAGACTTTTTGTCCTTTCTTCAACACCGGAATATCCATTGTACGACTCCACCATGTAACTCCTGTAATATCTCCTTCGGGTCCAGACTGAGTTTGAAGATATTCTTCAGCTGTTCCGGGAACCTGTACCGGAACAGCCTGGGCAGAAGTCAATATATCCCATCCCGCTGTAGGAACAATTACAGGACTTTTCCGTGCCTCTTCCAATGTCAAATAAATATCCTCTGTCTGCCAAGTCGCTTTTTTATCCTGCCATAAATGCCATCCTTTTCCTGACAAATCAAAAAATGGTCTCTCCTGTGCTCTCACCCCATAAAATGGACATAACAACAAAAATGCTATGGCAATAATACTCTTCTTCATAATGATCTATTACTTTCTTTTATTAAATTCAATAATAACTGTTGGCCCACTACATTAGCCCTATTCTCGCTTTTGGTATTAAAAGTATTCATCGACTCGTTCATGCCATCAAGATCAACAGGAACTGTATAAGCTTTGACATCCTTTATACATGCAGGAATATCCAATGTAGTAATAATTATTTTTCCACGACCTGCCGGAATAACAGACAAGGCAGAATAAACTTCTTTTTTATGATCGGAAACACAAGCAACCAATGTTTCCCCATTAAAGCAACGCAACCCTACACGATGACGGTTGTAAGTAGCAAAGCATTGATATTCCCAATTAAAGACACAATTGACAGGCAATCCATCAAAAATAGGATGTTCTCTATTGAAAAAGTTCCCACCATACCAAGCCGTACCTAGTTTCTTTGAACCACGATAATCCAAAACTTCTTTATCCGCTAAGAACTCAGCCCACCTTTCCGCATTATCCACAATAATCAATGTATGTCCCTTGTAAACCCATTCCATAATATCACTCATACCACTTCCCCATTGAGTAGGTTCAAAGGCGCCAACCAACAAATAATCTCCCGAAGGTGTCCCTTCTTTATATTCCGGAATATCAAAACCAACTGTTTTCATAAAATTGCTCAGAACGCCCGTAGTATCAGCAATAGAACCATTAGCTGTAATTCCTTTCGTATTCAAACTTACAGCAAACAAAGAATCGTCTCCAGTTGCAAAAGTTTTTTTGCCTTTGACCAACTTTGCTTCAATACAAACATAGCCTGTTGCCCGAGGAACAAAATTCCAGCCGATCTGTAAACATTGACCATATACATTCCCCCCTTTAACATGTACACTAGATACATGGGTAGCCAATACAGTACCTTCCGCATCTTTCGCTATCAATTGAAGAGAATAATTCCCCTTCAAATTCTTTTCATTTACAATATAAGTATCTACTATAGTCGTATCTCCAACATTCAGCACTTTCCGATTCATTTTTACAGCTAAAAATAACGGTTGGTTATAACGAGCCATTACTTCCACATCTCCTTTAGGATAACGATAATTATCAACAATGCCGGAGTGATTTTCCAGTTTCATACTTTCCCAACCATTTACAGCATAAGCATCCACCGTATTACTGATACGAATATTCTCAATTACCCTACCTTGATAATAGAAAGCCACATTCCCCATGGCACGGGTCAAATCATCCACTGTAGGAAATGCTTTGGCAAATCCATTGTGTTTAAGAAACGAATCATATGCATCATACCATTTCATATAATCCATCGCTTCCCATCCAGAAGTAGTGCCAGATTGCAGGATTTCATCCCGAATGAGCTGAAGACGCGGCGGAGTACCAATAGCCCCGTCTTCCCCCCAATAAATAATCTCATCCTTATGATCTGAAAAACGGTGATAGTTATCTTTACCCCAATATAAATTATCATGATAGCAACCCGGACCACCTGCATGATGCCTGTCATACCATCCATAATCATAAAAAGTAGTATCGTTTGGCATCAAGTGCAATTTAAAACGGGCATTCGCCTCATTTTCCGGGTTCTCTCCATTACTGGAATTATAAGTTAAGATACGGGTAGGATCCAACGAATGTGCCATACGCATCTGCGCATAATCCTGTACCTGTGGCCAAGCTCCCCGTTCATTATGCAAATTATAAATAACAAGAGACGGATGGTTACGGTCACGTTTAATCATTCGCACCAATTTTTCATTCCGGTAAGCAAAATAAAACTTGCTTTGCTTGTTATTATCATTAAAGTGACTGATAGGATACTGATTGCCTCCCGGTTCTTCAAAGTATAATAATCCCAATTCATCAGCATAATCCAAGACATTGCTATGCCCGATAGTACGGTGAAAATTCAACATGTTAAGTCCTAGCTTTTTAGCACTCTCCACTTGTCTCCTAGCCAACTCATCAGATGGAGTGATCCCATTATCCGGCCAGAAACTCCATGAAATAGCTGTACGTAAAACAATTCTTTTTCCATTCAAGAAAAATTGCTTATCTCCATGAATATCCTTCACTTCAAACCATCTGAATCCAAAACGCTGCGTATAATTATCCGTACCTACTGAAACAGACAAATCATAAAGATGAGGAGAATCCGTACTCCACAATTTTGCCGCTGGCAAATGAATATGAAAAGTTTGTTTATTCTCTCCGACAACAAGATTTTCAACAGAGTATTCTTTTCGGTAAAGTACTTTCTCACCTTTATGTTCTTTTACTGTTAAAAGCATTTTCTGAGCCTTCATCGGGTTCTTTGTTTCATTACAAGCCGTCACTTCAACTTCAATAGAATGAGGGTCCGGTTGGTTTTTAATAAAAACATCTCCAATATATAACTTATCCGTAGCAACCAACTCCACTTTTCCAGTTATACCGCCAAAACCATGAGAAGGATTAGTTCTATACTCTCCCCATGTATAGACTTGGGAATCTTTCCAATTAAAATTACCATTTGGATCAGTAATGCGGAAAGCAATCACATTTTCCTGACCAGGTAGAATAAAAGGTGTCACATCTACAGCAAACGGCGTACTATTCACCAAATCATATCCCACCAATTTTTTATTAACAAAAATCTCAGCTCTAAAACGGACAGAAGCAACATTCATCACTATCCGTTTATTTCTCCAATCAGCAGGTACATTTATTTTTGTATCAAACCATGAAACCCCTACATAATTTCCGGTAACTCCAAATGTTTCTCCATTCCATCCCCATAGGTGTTGCTCTACGGTAGCAGGAAGTGTCACCCCTATCTTATCGGGTGTATCAAGCAAATTCCAGCCTCCGGTAGGTATATGGACAGGGAGGTCATGAATATTGACAGGAGGAACGTAAAGAGAATCATTTTGCCATACAGCCGAACGATCAAGAGTGATATTCCATAGAGTTTCTGATAAATTGAGACATGCCCTCTGTGCTCTCATAGATGTTACAAGCAATAGTACACAACCCGTTAAAACGAATATTTTTTTTATAGCTGATTTCATTTTTCCTCTATTTTTCTTTATGGTATATTGTAAAAGGAGTATGTTAAGAAGAAATACTTCAATATACTCCTTTTACAAAATTACTTTATTTTGTATATCCGGGATTTTGAGTGAATTCATCTTTATTAGTCACCGCATCCAATTGATTTTGGGGTATCGGACGTAGCATATGATATTCTTGAATATTATCTTTTGCATCCATATTATGCAACTTAACGTATTCAACTAACTTTTTAGTTCGTTTTAAATCAAACCAACGTATTTGTTCTCCACACAATTCCCTAGCCCTCTCATCTAAAATAAAATCGATAGTCAGTTCCGATTCAGTAATTCTCATGTCATTTTCTTTACTTGGTATTGCACGTTTCATCAAAAATTCATTCATCAAATCCACTGCTTCCTGTTTATTCGTTTGCAGCATCGCTTCGGCTGCAATAAAATACATTTCCGGCAAACGAATGACAAATGCATCCCGTTGACACCAATCCTGATTATAAACCGCCGTAGGATCGGCAAACTTATGCATTTCTACAAATTGCGACCTTAAGATAGCTTTACCTTCCGAAGTGTACACGTCATTAACATCCAGCAAACGATACCGCTTTGACGCCCATACTTTTTGTGAATCAGTAGCAGCCGTTTTCATGATATATATGGCCGTATCTCCTGTAGCCATTAAAGGATAAACTTTTAAATCACTCTCAGATAACGGATTCTTGTTTGCGTACCAGGCATCTTTAAACGTCACTTTATAACGCTGATCTATATTCTCATTATATAATTGCAGCAAATACCTGGACGGCATATATCTTTGGAAAGGACGAGCATTCAAGACATCGCGTTCCATTCCGGCTTCCTTATCATATTTCATTACAAAATCAACAATCCCTTTATTACCCGAATTAGTAGCAGTAGCATCAAAAGCATTATTTTCTAATTCTGAGTTGGTGTAATTTATAGAAAAAATTGCTTCTTTGTTTGTACCTCCATCACAATTGGCAATATCCCACATATCACTATAATCAGTATAGAAAGAATAGCGTTGACTATTGATAATATCCTTTGCCAACATAGCGGCCTCAGCATAAAGCGAAGCCTCGCCCGTTGCACAAGCTCTGGTCAAACAAGCTCTTGCTTTAAAAGCTTTAGCTACATCCTGAGTTATTCTACCATCTGTTGATTTGCCTGGTGCCAGTTGATTGACAGCCACATCTAAATCATCAAAAATAACTTTATAAAAATCTTCTACAGACGAACGGTGTGCTTCAGTAACAGCACCCGTTATAGGTTCTGTGTTCAATACCACGTCTCCCCAAGTTTCTGTTATCAACCACAAATAGAAGGCTCTCCAAAACTTAGCCTGGCCTTCAAATGACTTATTTTCAGCTTCGGTCAATACTTCACTTGGCAACAAAGAAATAGTCTGATTACAAGCACTTAATGACAAATAAAGATTTTTCCAAACATTTCCGATAGTTGATTGGGAGCCATTTAAGTCAATAGTATAATCAGCCAATTGATTTGCTTTATTATCTCCCCCACGCAAAAACAAATCAGTACCAGATTCTGTCATACCAAAACCATCTTCCTGACCATAAAATGTCCTTGCACCCGAATAACAGGAATTCAACGCACTCTCTATTCCAACTTTCGTTTTCATAAATGGATCCGTTGTCAATCCACTTTTATTAGTTTCTTCTAGAAAGTCTTCACAAGAGACATGACATAAACAAAGAAATAATATGCTTATATAATAATAAAATTTTGTTTTCATAATGATCATAATTAAAGATTACAAACTAAGATTGATGCCAAACAACACTTGCTTCGCCAATGGAAAGTCCATACTTCCATTGCTTTCCGGATCATAATTCGGGAAATCCGTGAAGGTAATGAAGTTATTCAAAGAACAATAAATACGCAACTTCTGCACCATCATTTTGGATGTCCATTCTTTAGGCAGTGTGTATCCCAATGTAATATCTCGTATTTTCACAAAAGAAGCTTTACGGAATGCCAATGAAGACTGTAACAAATAGCTGTTCGTTGAATAACCACTATTGGGACGAGGATACTCATTGCTAGGATTCTCAGGTGTCCAATAATTTACAGGTGCGCTATTTTCCAACGCACTTGGCTTGTATAACTGAGTATAGGCATCTTTTACATATTGTCCGATACGACCATAAATAAAGAACATTAAATCAAAATTCTTATAGGTGATATTATTAGTTATACCAAACGTATACTTAGGAACTCTTGAAAAAATAACCCGGTCATCCGTAGAGAAAACGCCTTCACCTTCAGAACCTTTAGGTGACATATCTGCCACTTTAATATCCCCTGGCTTAAATCCTCCAAAAGCTTTGGCCTGAGCTTCCTCACCTAATTGCCAGATACCAATCTTTTTATAATCATAAAAAACTTGAGTAGGAGAGCCAACAAACCAAAGATTACCTTCATCACGCGTTACACCACTATTTAAAGCTTTAATTTTTTCACGATTCAAACTATATGTCCAATCCGTATTCCAACTAAAATTTTTATTTTGAAACCAAATTGTATTCAATGTCACTTCAATACCTTTATTTTCTGTTTTACCTATATTCTGCATAACAGATGCATATCCAGTAGAACTAGGCAATAAACTTGGAAGTAACAAATCCGAGGTTTGTGAAATATAAGTATCAATTGTACCAGATATGCGATTTCTTAAAATTGAGAAATCCAGTCCAAGATTCCATGTCGATGTTTTTTCCCAAGTCAAATCTTTATTTGCAATCTCGCTAGGATAATATCCATAAACACTACTACCAAATGTATATACTGATTTTTTAAGTCCTCCTAAAGTAGCATAAGCATCAATTGCACTGTTACCAGCAACTCCCCAACTTAAACGTAATTTCAAATTACTAAAAATATCTTGATCAGCCATAAAGCCTTCTTCTGAAATACGCCACGCAGCGGATGCTGACGGGAAATACCCCCACTTGTGCCCCTTCGCCAAAACGGAAGATCCATCAGCACGCAAAGAAGCTTGGAATAAATAACGTTCATTAAACTTATAATTCAATCGTCCAAAGAAAGAAACCATTTGCGTCTCAATCAATTGACTGGCATTTTCTTTTGAATCAGCATTTGCTCCCAGATCGTGGAATGAAGTCAGAGCAGAAGCTTGGTTAGCTCCACTAGCCAAAACCTTTTCATATCCATAAGCAGTGGTACTACTACCAATCATTGCAGTTAGTCCATGTTTCCCAAATGTTTTGGAGTAATTCAGTATATTCTCCCAAGTATAACGCCAATCGTTATCCGCCTGAACAGAAGAGGTAGATTTTACACCAAGATTAGCTACTGTATTTTTATCTTTATAAATACCTTCCCGACTATCTGTAACATCAATGCCAATAGTGGATTTAAAGAAAAAATCTTTCAGAATATTCACATTCAAATACCCCGAAGCAAACATACGTTTCGTACGAATATTATCCTCGTAAGCACCCGGCTGCTCATCACATAAAGGACTGAATGCAGAACTATTTCCAGGAGCAGGGTTTAATATAAAATTACCATTATCATCATAAGCTCTGCCTATACATGGTATTTTGTTAGCCAAATTCAATGGATTCTGTCTCTTATCCTGATCTTTAAAAGTATATGAAACATTCACACCCACATTGAAAATTTTATTTATCTTATGATCAAGACTAATACGACCATTATAACGTTTCAATACATCATTTTTCAACAATCCTTTATCATCTTGAAAACCAAATGATAATGAATAAGATGTTTTCTCCGTACCACCAGACATACTGATTTCATAATTTTGGGTAATACCGGTACCCAACAATAAATCCTGCCAATCAACCCAATAACCTTTTTCCAAATACTCCAATTCTTCTACATTGAAAATCAAAGCATCATCCATATATTGATCCGGCGCTGCTGAATTAGTAGTTCTATAGGCCTCTCTCTTTAATTGAGCATATTCTTCTCCATTCATCATACGAGGGTATTTAGCCTTATTTTTAATAGAAACATAAGCATTAAAATCGATTTTCGTCTTTTGTCCCTTGGCTCCGGATTTTGTTGTAATAATAATTACACCATTAGCTCCTTTCGTTCCATAAATAGCTGTAGATGAGATATCTTTCAAGACTTCAATAGACTCAATATCAGTAGGATTAATATCAACAAATGATCCGTAATCTATACCATCGACCAATACTAACGGATTATTGTCAGCTTTAAGAGAACGATTACCACGCATGGTTAATGAAATAGAGGCTCCGGGCTGCCCGCTAGATTGTGTTATATCCAATCCCGCTACTTTACCTTGCAAAGATTTCAACGCATTGGTAGTAGGAGTAGATGTAATATCCGCTGGTTTTATAGAAGATATAGAACCAGTCAAATCACTCTTCTTTTGAACACCATATCCAACCACTACCACTTCATCCAAAGATTGAGTATCATCTTTCATCACAATGTTTATGACAGACTGTTTCCCGACTTTTATCTCCTGAGTAAGATAGCCAATATAGGTCACCATTAATACATCATTCTCGTTTACATCAGCAAGAGAATAATTACCTTCAAAATCAGTAATGGCACCATTAGTCGTTCCTTTTACCAATACATTTACTCCAATCATAGGCTCACCTGCATTATCTACTATTTTTCCTTTTATCATAGTAGTCTGTCGTGTTTCATCCAAACCGATACTTTTATGAGTAGTTGAAATTAAAATATGATCTCCATCAACTTGATACGTCATATTGGTACCTTGAAAGATTTTATTCAGAATAGCATTTATATTTCCATTCTCTATCTTTATACTTACTTTGTGTTTAGTATTCACCTTATCATTTAACACAAAAAGATAAGATGACTGGCTCTCAATCAAGTGTATCACTTGTTCCAAACTTTCATTCTTACATGAAATAGTGATACCTTCGCTCCGATCTGATGCTTGTACGTACACTGAACTAAATGACACACATAATAGCAACAAGACTGTTTTCAGTAATCTCACAATAGACCACCGACTTATTGGCCTATCACATACGTTTAAATAAGTTGTTTCCATGTTATTAGATTTTAGTTTTAAAAAAAATATAGTTGTGTTTTATGTATTTGAATCTCTATTTGATATAAATAATTTGTTTGTCCTCATCCTGCTCTATAGTAAAAGGAGCATCTTTCTGCAATAACCTTAACGCATTAATAACCCCTCTACTTTGTCTAAATTTTCCTGTATATTTATAATGTTCCACCTCTTTATTTTGAACAACAATGCTATCTCCAAAATATTTAGTAAAAGTTTTCATGATGTCCTTAAATTTTGCGCTTTTTATACAAATTAATCCCTCACGCCATCGGTACTGGTCATAATCGTGGATGGTTTCCAAATGAATTTTTCCATTTTTATGATAACATACCATTTGATCAGGTTTCAAATAAATATTGTTACCTTTTACTCTGACACGAACTTTGCCTTCAAACAAAGAAGTCTTAAATACATCAGCGTTAGAATAAGCTTCCAAATTAAAATGAGTACCGAGTACTTTGATTTCTCCTTTTGAAGTATGTACATAAAATGGCTTATTTTTATTGGCCGATACTTCAAAATAAGCTTCTCCATCCAACTTTACTTTACGATTATTTGTTGCAAAAACAGAAGGATAACTAAATTTCGTATTAGAATTAAGGCACACAAACGTACTATCGGGTAAAATTATGTTTATTCTTTGACCGGCAGGAACAAGTATGGTTTGTAATACCTCTGATTTTTTCACCAATTCCTGATACTTATAAATAGTAACAGACACAACAACCAAAAGAACAACCGCAGCTATCTTTACGGTATAATTAATTAGCTTATATAACAACGGGGCATTTTCTTTTTGAGACAGTTCCTTTTTATCTACCAACAAAATACCTGCATCAAATATTTTCTTTTCACGACATAATGTCTCATAATTATCCGGTGAACTTTCAGCCCATCGTTTAATAGCTTCTTTCTGCTTGTCAGATGCTTTGCCTGCAAAAAAATGATACAACGATAATAAATTCATTTTCTTTCCATTATTTACTCTATAAGCACATGAGAATGGAAATACCCTAAACGAAAAACAAAAAAATTTGCTAAATTAGATAAATCAAAAAAGAAAGATAGTCTTTGAGGACAGCACGTAGAGCTTTTAATGCCTTACTTATATGATATTCAACGGTTTTTTGATTCACAAATAACTTTTTAGCTATTTCAGGGTAGGATATATCTTCATATCTGTTCATAAAAAAAATCTGTCGAGTTTTTGATGGCAATTTTTCAAGCGTATGATTTACAATCTCTTGCACCTCATTAGTATACAATTCACAAGGATCACATGCCGATAATGCTGATATCTTAAAATCCAATTCCCATAAAGCAAGTTCAGACAAAGAATTATTCTTTTCATAATGAAAGCGTTCCTGTCTTAAATAGTTCAAGCATTTATGCTTTATAGCCGTTAAAAGATAACTTAATATATTCTCATCGTTCTTTATATCTCTTCGATGTTCCCAATAATAAGCTAAAGTGTCCATCACAATATCTTCAGCTATAGAAATATCGGGAATATAAGTTTGCGCAAAACGAATAAACCGTAACCTGTAATCAGTATATAATTTATTAAAAGTTTCTGTTTCCAACTTTAATAGATCATCCATATCTGTTTCCGGTATTTAATTAGATACCTCAATATTCGATGCGCAAACTTATCTCCACTAATTATTACTTCGTCCCATTTATACAACTATCCGGCACCCAGCCTTTCAAAACAAAAGCAGGGTTCCGATAATTGTTAATCAGCTCTGTATCTTTATCTTTTGTCAGCTGGCGGGAATATGGATGACGTTTGGATACATCAACCGGATTTCCTGTCACCATATCACAAGTATTATACTCGTACATTTTAGCAGTCTTCGCTCCAATAGAACTCCAGCCTTCAGGAATTATATTTTTCACTTTACAATCTATCAAGACAAACTCTGCATCAGGATAGGCCGAACCGTGGTTACTTTTAGTACGTCCGTAATCCGCCTGTTTACCATCCTCCGTAGAAAAAGTGCATTCAACAAACACATTACCATGATTGCCCGCCGTATTTCTTACCCATGAGAAAGGGCCGCCACCATTACGGAAATTACTTTTATAAGCAAACAAGCTGCCACGTCCTAAAATAGTATCACCACCACCATCCAACTCACAAGATTCCATATAGATTGTTCCATTCGCCTGCAATGCATCTCCTGAACCTATAATATGTACACGGTATAAAGCAATCCTTTCTCCATTAATCAACAACCCTTCTGCCTGACCTTTTAAATCTGTAGCAATGGTCATATCCTCAATGACTATATCCTTGCAATTATCAAGCATGAAAGCCGCCCGACGGGAAGGAAATGTACCGGGCCACTCATTGGTTTTCACAGTCAGCGGATGAGGATTAAAGACTTCATTATTTGCATAATGTACTTTAGTATCGGCCATTCCTGCTCCTTTAATTTTAACATGCCATTTATTTCTTGTATAGACCAATTCTTCATAATCACCGGGATTAACTAAAATCACAGTCTGTTGTTCATTAAAATCAGGAATCAAATCCAAGGCTCCCTGAACTGTATTAAAGTCTCCTTTTCCTGCAACATCCACAATCAATGTATCTGAAAGTTCCGGCATGTCAGATTTAGTAGTGAAAACCCACTCATCTTCTTTAGTGACTCCTTGAAAACTGCCATCAGCTAAATTTAACACACCATTATCTATAGTCACATAGTAAGTATGCCCATATTCCAGCATATTATTGTGTAGATAAATAGTAGCTATAGAATCACGCACGATGACGGGATAAAAATGAAAGGCATCCGTAAATCCCCCTATAATAGTAAGCTGGTACACAGGAGGAGTAGGTTCCGCCGTTCCCGAAGGAGTACCCGGACGAGTATCTTTATTGGTAGGCATAACGGTACGAGTATAGTCATAAGGCACTTTTGTATAATCACATTCCGGACCATACGTACGGCTCTCCGTAGGACCAGGTGGGATACTCAAATCCAAACTGTCCACCACTTGGTCAGTAACTGCGTCATAAACCCGTATCATACCGGAATCTCCAAGGACAGGAGTCTCGGAAAAAGTAAGAACCAAATGAGTGTCCGGATTGACATTTTCCGAACCGGAAGCAGGAAAAAGTGTTGCATTGACCTGCCCTGTCTGATTACACGCCATTATAAAAGGAACTGCGGCAATCATACCTAAAAACGATTTTAATGTAACCATAGATTCATCAGTATTAAATTCAAGTTTTAATCACTCTATTCCCATTCCACCTTCATATAGTGCAGCATCGTTGTACTTTCACCACAACTGCCCGTATGCTGGATACCGGTGCCCCCAAAAGTGTTCGAGGCTATATCCGCCTCCAAATCTACCGAAAGTTTCAAGTTCGGATCTGTTACAGGCGCCGGAAGCGGAGTTGTTGTTGAAGCGTGTGCCGTCAATTTTCCTCCTTTAGCAGTCAATGTCAGAGTACAATTTGTACGATAGCAGGTAGAAGACACCGGTTGACTGATGGCCTCAGCCACCCCGTTCTCATATTTCATCAAAATAAAATCAACCGCATTACTATACTTGGTCGTACGAATGATACGCAATGCATATCCCGTTAAAGTACGGGTATCAAACTTGATATACAAATCCAAATACTGTCCTGTTGCACTACCAAAACCTTGTCCTGCTGTTTTACTGGCATCCACATTCAAGGTTATTGCCATATCTCCATAGCTGCCATCCAATGGAGTATACAGCAAACGGGCTCCTTTCTGATCTTGCAACAAACCGGTTCCGTGAGAACCATTCATTCCCGGCCCATAAATCCAATAATCCTTATCCGGAACTACCTGCCAATCGTATGCTGCCGTATCCAAAGGCTTATATCCACCAATCGTCCAAAATCCCGGTAAAAGTTGTGGTTGATTCTTACATGGAAAGTTCTGAAAATCCGTTTCAAATATATGAGCAATATTCACTTGTCCTTTCTTTATCGGAGAGTTGGAAACAACAATCTGTTCTTTCCCCGGCACACAACGCAAGTGCTTGGGAGCAACCGCTGCCATCAGATAATAACCGACATCTTCTTTTACCAACGTATAGGAGTATTCCGGTTCATTCAAGCGAGATACAGAAACCGGAAGTCTATTGGCTCCATTTTTGTCTGTACATCTATACCAAGTTATCAATGATTCATCTTTACGCCCATTCAATTCTAAAGCATAACTGACAGTAGCTACTCCTTTAGTGATATTCATCTTTGGAGTTTTCGTAAACGAAGGAGCCGGCACATAATCGGGAGCAACCGTAAGCTCTGTCGCACATTCCAAACCATCTTCTGTATAGGCTATCACAGTGAAATGCTTTGTTTCATCCTCCACATTAGTTGCCTCGACAACACATTCATAACCCTCGGAAGTGGATAATTTCACCTCCTTTTCGTAACCTTGTTGTACTTTCCACTTCACGGGAACATTATTCAGTACATAGTTACAATGCCTTTTTACTGTTGCAGTCAATCTGACCGTCCGGCCACCTGTTTGGATGGAAGCCGTTAAGGGCTCTACAGAAAGACAAGAGGGCATCCGAGTATAATCCCTTCCATCTCGCTTACCTATAGCAATAACACGGTCTTTCACCCGAAGAGGATCCCAGTCATCCTCTCCTCTCAATAAATTGTAAGTATTATAAACTACCTCTTCATTCTCTTCCAGCCGGAAAGCTTTCAGTTGATTCAACTGATTCATGCAAACCGTATTATAAGGCTTGTCAGCCCCTATTACATAAGGTTGCCCGTTCAGCTTCACATTATATTGATAACAACGCAACCAATCTGTAGGATCATGTGTCCAGCCCGCATAAACCGGCTTCTTCGAATGATAACGGCAATCAACAATACTTAACGGCCCGACCGACTTACAAAAATATTGCCGGTCTTCCTCATGACACACATAAAAGTCACAGTTCAAAAATACAGCTCCGCCCATATCACTTCTCCAAAAAGGTTTCTGACCATAAAAATGAAGTGTACAATCCAGATAAACCCCTGTTCCGGTCAATGCGTCATCCGTACTTTCCATGTGGCATTTATTAAAAAGTATCCGCTTGGCGCCATTCAACGGATTCATATTCAAGCGGCTGATGAAATGTACATTATCCGCCACAATCTTGTCGCCATGACAATAAGCAACGTGTGCCTGAGTGATGGCAGACATTCTTTTCTTCCTGCTTAATTCCTTCTTCAGAGGATATTCCAAATCGACATTACAGAAATTCCCCATGGTCAAGTCCTTTACCAACAGACCGTCTCCCCAAAAATCAAACATGGTGAAATTACCGACAGCCCCCTGTGTCTGTCCACGGCTGGATGCCAGGACTGTATTTTCAGGATGAGTATTCAATCCGATAATATGGAGATAAGGGCATTTAACAACCAAGCCGAACGGTTCACGTCCGTCTTTACCAACACGAATAGCAGGGTCATCCGGATCATCAATCCAATAAACGTATGGAGCCAGATAGACTTTCATTGGTTCCGCTTCCGTACCAGCTGAGAAATTAGCGGCAGCTTTATTGAAACTATTAAAAACATAAGGATTATCCGCCACTTCTCTATCGGACAACTGCCCATCAACAAAAAATGTTTTCGGACCTAAAATAATTTCTTTATCTGCATAACGAAGGCAGTTCCCTTTAAATTCTATAGGTTGCGAAGGATCTAACGAACTATAATGATCAATACTTTGTGCTTTTAACAGATGTCCCCATACAAGCCAGCACAAGGCAAAAGCGAGAAAATGTAAATGTTTCATTTTGTATAGATTAAGATTTGTTCTATTACAAAATTAAACGAGAAACAGAGGACAGAAAGGTAAAAATTGGTCTATTATGTGCAAATTTTGAATAATGTGCTAATTTGCCAATTTGCTAATAGGCCAATTGACATGTGAACATAGCGGAACCAAACGGCAATTAGCATATTAACAAATTAACACATTCATAAATTATTCTACTTCAGTTATCCTTAGCAGCAGATAAGGACTTGCAGGCAGTCTTACTCTCCCTTGATTTTTATCATACACCCTATCCTTTACAGGGGCAGTCGTTTCAAAAACGACAGGCCATTCGGCTATCGTCATGTTCCAAGTATCAATGACTTCCACTTTAAAACGTACTCCTTCTTTCAAACGTGGATAAAAAGCGTTTTTTACCGGTAAATCAAATGCCCATTCCGGTTTTATTTCCTTGCCCAGATAAATCATATAATAATTTTCTCCGGCAGTCGAAGTATAAGGGTCCCAACTGCTATCACATAAATGTAGAGGATTAGGGAGTGCATCCAAAATCTGTCTTGTAAAGCCAATGCGCTTCCAGGATTCCCCTTGAAAAGTTCCTCCCACAGCCAAAAAGTCACGAGAATAATCTTTAGGATCATCCATATAACATTCTCCATGAGTCACGTAAGTCCCCACAATCAGTCCTTGCCACAAGCGATAAAGGTATTCCTGACCGCTCAAGCTTCCCCATCGATTATCCATATTGCCCTCATAACATACCTCATCAAAAATAATCGGTTTCTTATAAATGTTCTTCACCGTAGCCGCTCTTCCAAACCCCTCCACAGGTGCCTGGTCCTGTATACTGGCATGAGTGTATTCAGGTTCCCAATATTTATAATACTTAGCTGTATAAGTATGAATGGAGCATAAATGGGAATAAGGATCATTCTCTACTACCGTATGTGTAAAAATATCCCAATATTCCAGTTTTAATTCTCTCAAAAAGTCATATTCATTGGCCAATGACCACCAAATATTGCGAAATGAACTCATACGGGCTGTCAGATACTTCAAGTATCGGACACTAGCTTCCAAAGGCATTCTGTCAAATCCCCAACGGCCACCATCATAAGGGTGGAAAAGAATCAAATCAGCCTCTACTCCTATTCCGGCCAATTTATCCACACATGCTTCCACATGAGCAAAATAAGCAGGATTGAAGCGGGTGAAATCCCATTCATACACAGGTTTTCCCTTTTCATCCTTTGTTATCTTCTTTATCTCAAAAGGAAACATGGAGGGTTCAGGATAATCCGGATCAAAGTTTTGCACAAAAAACAGCATTCTGATTTTATTGAACTTGGATAGCTCCAATGATTTCACTGTCTGATCAGGCTGGTTACCTGCCACATGCATCCAATCATAAGAAGTAGTTCCAACTGGATAATAACGCGTTCCGTCAGCATATTTAAAATTATAAGTTCCATCCACTTTAACTGGACCATGATTTCCTTTACCCGGAGCAATACATTCTATCCGCCCTTTCACCTCATTCAGCACGGGAATCTCACTCTGCGTCACGTACGACCATACTCCCTGGCTCACAGGCATAAAGCGAATTTTGAAGGTATCATTTCCGTCATAGAATCCACGTACAGTCAATGTAGTATCCGGTCCGCTAAACGTTGCCGTAAGCTCAATATCAAAAGGGTTCCCCTTTACTTTGGCAGGCAGAGAGATTTCATAACGTCCCCAACACTCCACCTTATCTTGGGCAAATCCACCGGAAATTCCAAAAAGCAATAACAATAAAAAAGAGCAGCAATATTTCATAAGCAATTCAATCATTAAATTCCAGTTAAACAACGCATCAATCAAAATTTCTCAAAACAAAATCTGTTACTTCCACCTGCCCGTCACCACCGGCAAAAATACCTGGGCGGACAAACAAGAAACCATATACCGTATTATGATGTACTCCCGATATCTCAAATCCCCATGGATACTTATGCCATTTTTTACCATCGGCACTGTACCAGGCCGACAATACATTAGCATCATTCCGCAAACGTAACCACATCTTTCCACATTGGTTTGCTTGAGGTAATTTTGATTCCGTACGACTTACTTGTCCACGCCGATAACGAAGCATCTGCTTATGATTAAAACCAAATCCAAAATGATAATTCTCATCATAATAAGCCACCAATCCGGCAGATGTATTTTCACCTTTCAGTTCAAAACAAGCCTCCACTTCATATTTATGAGCACTGGTGCGTGCTAATAAGGGAGATCCTTCTTTTGGAGTATTTCCCTTTGCCTCTATACTGATTTTATCAGAAGTAATCCGGAACCGATCATTTAAGTTATGTTCCCGGCACGTCTGCCATACAAAATCTTCTATACCAGATAATTTCAAACGTTCCGGTGCAGGTAAAGAAATGGCTCCTTCTTTCAAATGTAACCATCCATCTTCTTTTTGTACCAGTTCATGTAAAAGGGTCTGACGCCCCAATGTCTGGAATCCGTTTTCATAAGCATGGAAAATCATAAATAACCGCCCATCTTCCGTATCAACAATAGAGCCATGCCCTTTACTCCACCATTTTTCATTACGGGATTCCGTACGAAGAAGCGGATTGAAAGGAGCATTCTCCCAAGGGCCCATTATATTTTTACTACGTGCCTGTACTACCATGTGACTGGTGGGAGGACCTGCCGTCCCCCCTTCGGCCGCAAATAAATAATAGTACTCTCCTACTTTTTTCACATTCAGACCTTCCATGGAAACTCCTTCTATATCCCATTCCTCCGGTATTTCCCATTCCTTATAAATTCTGACCGGTTCTCCTGTAATAGAGCATCCGTCATCCGACAACGGATATAAAGCACCGGAACTGAGCAACAGATAACGTTTTCCATCCTCACTAACCACATGCTCCGGATCAATACCTCCTATTTTCAAATCTATCGGAGTGCTCCACGGACCTTCCGGACTATCAGCCCAAGTTACCATATTGGTCTTTCTCCCTTTTCCATTCAAGGTCGGGAAATAGATATAAAAACGATTGTTATGAACCACAATATCCGGAGCCCAGATATCTCCTGTAAAAGTAGTCAAAGCTGTGGAACACGGAGTCCAGTTTACTAAATCATCCGATTTGTAAACTACCAGTCCCGGGGTATAAACAAAGGAAGAATGAACCAGATAATAAGATTTTCCATAACGGACAATAGAAGGGTCTGAATTATCCCCCTCAAGAATGCGTACTGTAGTCTGATCCTCATTCAAAGGGTCTTGGGACTGCCCCCATAAAGGAAGCGTCCCAAAGGCCAATAAAAATGTGCAAATAGATAAAATGTTTTTCATATATACTCTTTATTCTTGTGCCAAGCCATATCCGTTCGTTATTTTGCCTTTAGACTTGCTCAGCGTTTCAAATGGAATAGGCCAATAATATCTGGGAGGAACATTACCTTCTTTTACTCCCGGCAACAAATTGCTATTTGTATAATGATCAGCATATTTCACCAATGTCACTCCCCAATCATCCTGTGTATAACCCTCGTCAAGCAATCTCTTTGCTTCAGCACCATCGGGATCTATATAATTAAACAGCCCCTCAATAGCCAGATTATGGTCTGTCCCAGTAACTTTTACCGGAGTAGTGCTATAATCATATTGACCTCTCCATCCCGGATACAGAGCCGGATTCGACTCATCTGGATCAAAAGTCAGCGGTGAACTTAAATACACTTTCTTAGTATATACATAATTCGAAATCACATTACCATTAGCAAATTCATGATATCCTTTTGTTTGCAAATCATTAACCATCTCCGTCATTTCTGCACGAACAGCTAAAGCTTTTTCCACAAACTTACCAGAACGAATCAAATCCCAGCGACGAGTCCCTTCACCTAGAAGTTCTAATTTGCGTTCTTGCAAAATAGCTTCCTTCAAAGCCTCACCTGAAGCTGAAATAGCATGTTCAGAATTCCCAAATGCACGTTGACGGATTTGGTTAAGTAATTGGATTGCTTCTCCTTCCGCTCCCAATTCCGCTTTGACCTCCGCTTGCATCAAAATAAGATCAGCAAGCCTCAACACCGGCCAATTCATTCCCGAAGTACGTTGAGATGTAGTATAAGGAGGATTCATACGATTCTCATCCCATTTATTAATAGCAATTCCCCCATCCAACTTGCTACCCGGAGTAAAAGACAACAGAGCTTCATTGCCATCACCTTTACTACCAGTAACAGTCACACTAGCATCTCTACGCATATCACCTGCTTCAAACTCACCATAATAGAAAGAGGGAATAATACGTAACGCCCCAAACGACTTGCAAGGCGCAGCCTGATTACTACCACCACTGGACGGACGTCCAAAAGCATAAGAATATTCACTGGTAGTAGTCTGCCCACTTTGTCCCCCTTGTATATTACCTACTTCAAAAATAGATTCTGGACTCAGAGCCAGATCATGAGTATATTGAAAATGACGCTGAAACGGGTTATTCGCATAACTCCGGTCATCAACCGTAACTAAAGCAGCCGTCCCTTTATTATTCAAAGCAGCCTGAAAATACTTCTCGGCAATCTTATAATAATCTAGATAATCATTGCGCCGAGCATAGACACATCCTAGTTCTTCTTTTCCTTTTGTCGTAAACTGTACGTCACCATACAAACCGGGCACATCTGTACGAATTGTCTGATATCCACCGGAATAAAGAGCTATCTGTCCTAACAACGCGTCAGCAAACCCCTTGGAAAAACGTTCAGCAGTAATGCCACCTTCTCCCAGTGGATACATCAATGCTTCTGCCTCCTTCAATATCTCAATAAGATTATCATAAATTTCAAAACGGGAAGTCAATGAATAATCTTCCACATTGTTATTTTCATATCCATAAGGTACATCACCATAATGTTTTACCAAATCGAAATAGCAGAAAGCCTTCATTGTTAAAGCCTCACCATAAAGTTGAGTCCAATCATTTACTTTTCCTGCTGCCACAGCATCTTGAAATGCAGGTTTATCAGCTACCAATTCCGCTACCCTAGATGCACGTGCAATCGTAGTATAAAGCCCGTTGAAGCCTGAACCACCAGCATTTACACTTAACAATTCCGGTAATAGTCTAGCGTTGGCATTATTTAAAGAGCCTATTTCCGGATATATTTCAGAGTCTGAGCCAATGGGATCATTCCAACGATAAGCTCCCATAATACAATTCTGCCGATAATTAGCATAACACCAAGACAGGATTTTAAAAGTTTCGGAAGTAGAAGAGGTTACAAACTCATCTCCAGTGTTCTCCGGTGAAGAAGTATTCAGATAATCACTACATTGAGCAAAGGAACAGCATAGTGCCAATGCAGATATATATGTTGCTAATTTATTCATAATAATTAATTTAATGATTTGTTTTTTTGATTAGAAAGCAAGATTTAAACCAACCACAAACGAACGTGCTCTAGGATAAGTACCCCAGTCCAATCCTACTGTAGGGTATTTCGCCTTATTCTGAGAGGTATTAGCACTAACTTCAGGATCCAGACCTGAGTAACCGGTTAAGGTAAACAAATTATAGATTGTTCCATAAATACGCAATTTACTCAAACCAGCCTTATGCAAAACCTTATCGGGCAATGAATACCCCAATGTCAACGTGTTCAGACGCAAATAAGAACCATCTTCAATAGCAATACTGGAAGTAACCCCATTTTCACTATAAGGTAATGGTAAATTAGCATTTACATTAGCTGCATTTAATTGCTCAGGAGTAGTGAGACGAACTAATTTCCCATCTACCACGTCATAAATCTTATAGGAGTCTTTCATAAAACCAAGTTTATTCTCATATACTCCCTTTTCTTTTGCGCCGTACAAGGAAGCGATTTTATTCACATTATACACATCATTACCATAACTCCAATTAAAATACAATCCTAAATCAAAATTTTTATAAGTTGTATTGATATTGAAACCACCTGTATGAACAGGATTCATATCACCAATAATGGTAACATCTTTCTCATCAATGCTGCCACTATTATCCATATCCCTAAATTTCGGAAGACCCGGATAGGCATTTTGTCCGGACGGACGGTCCACCCCATGTACAGGATTAATAAAAGAACCTAAATCTGCCACGCCCTCTTTCAATATATATTGTCCGTTTACATAATTAAAGTCATCTGTAGTATAAAAGCCATCATATATAAAACCTCTGACCATACCCACAGGTTTGCCTTCCTGTAAAATATAATCCTCACCCGGGAAACTGCTACTACCACACCAACTAGAGCCATATAAACCTGTTACATTTTCTGCCAACTTATCGACCTTACCCTTATTGAAATTTATATTCATACCAGCCGTAATATTCCAATCTTTATTTTCAAAAATCACACCTGACAAAGAAAACTCAATTCCCTTATTACTAGTCTGACCAATGTTATCATACGTAGATGTGAATCCGGTAATCCCCGGAAGCGAAGTCAACATCAGCAAATCCTTTGTTGTATTCCAATATAAATCCAAAGATCCCCACAAACGGTTCTTTAAAAATCCGAAATCGAAACCAAAATTACGTGTAATAGTTGTTTCCCATTTTAGATTTTTATTTGCCATTTGTTCCGTTGAAAGGTCATAAGAAGATGAATACTGGTTATTTAGTATATATTGATATCGTAAATCTGTTTCAGAAGTCCACGTTTGTGACCATAAATCAGAGCTGATACCATCATTACCTACCGTACCATAAGACAAACGGACTTTCAAGTTATCTAACCAGTCTTTCGTCCCTTCCATGAAAGTTTCTTCAGAAAGGCGCCATCCAAAAGCCGCAGCAGGAAAATATCCCCAACGGTGTTCGGGGGAAAACTTAGAAGAGCCATCGGCACGGAATGTCACAGTAAACAAATAACGATCCATCAATGTATAATTAGCACGACCAAAGAATGAGAGAATACGTCCGGGAATATCTACTCCAGAAGAAAATTTACTTGTTCCATGATCTGCATCATATTGGTTAATCATGGCAAATGCATTATCCTTTGTAAAATTAGAGGGAAAGTGACTAGCTGAAATTGACATTTTACTACCTCCGGAGTCTGTAACTTCATGTCCCAACAGAATATTCAAACGATGCTGTTTAGGTAAAAAATTGAAGTCATAACTGATTGTATTCGTCCAACGCAGTCCCCAACTGTCACGCTTTGTATATTCCACATTTCCCGCATATAGTTTGGCTCCTGTTTCGTCATCCAAATAATTATTATAAATAGCTCCCCCCCAAATCTTATCTTGTTCCCATGATTGGTTTAAAGTAAAGTCAGTATGATAAGCAAAACCATCAAACAATCTCCAATTTAAAGATAAAGTACCACGAAGTCTTTGTTTAATATATAGTGGATCATAATCTCCGATACGAGCCACAGGACTATAAGTATCCCAGGTAGACTGACGACCATACATCTCCATATTCCCTTCACGCAAAGCATTCAAGTCCCCCAAAATATCACGAGTAGCAATCGGACGAAAACGATAAGAAGATGAAAGCAATGAGCCGGAACCATTAGTTGTTCCTTCATCTCCCATAGTACGCATATCACTATAACGAGTATCCAGATTAATATCTAAATTATCACGTAATTTCTGATTAATCTTCAACGAAACACCTCCACGCTTTGCATAAGAGTTAAGTTTCATACCTTGCTCATCCATATAGTTCATCGCAAACAAGACTTTTGTTTTTTCAGTACCTCCACTAACAGACAAATCATGATTATGGGATACAGAACTATTATACACATCTTTTTGGATGTTATAATTCTTGGTGTTACGATAGCTTTCTATACCCTCTGTATTACTACCCAAATAATCACCAATACCATATAATTTTTCAAATGGCAAACGATATGCATCGCCACTGGCGGCGGCATTTCCCCAAACAAATGACAAATAATCATAAGGATCTAATGTTTCCAAGTATTTAGTCGGAGTATTGAATTTAACATAGCCATTATAAGAAACCGAAACCTTTCCTTCTTTCGCTCCCTTTGTAGTCACAAGAATTACACCATTGGCACCACGCGCACCATAGATAGCCGTAGAAGAAGCATCTTTCAGCACATCAATACTTTCCACTTGATCAGACGGAATATCATTTAAAGAATTCACAGTTACACCATCTACTAAAATCAAAGGTTCATTACTTTGCGAAATGGAACCTCCTCCTCGCACACGAATAGAAATTGCCGCATCAGGACGTCCATCTTGTGAGGTAATGTTCACACCAGGAAGTTTACCTTGCATAGCCTGTGCTACATTAGAAACAGGCATAACAGACACGGTTTTACCACTAACAGAAGCAACAGAACCAGTCAAGTCCTTACGTTTAATAGTCTGATAACCAATTACTACCACTTCATCAAGCACCTCATTATCACTCTCCATCTTAATGGCAAACGTATTTTGGCTACCGACTTTTACATTTTGAGTCTTGTATCCGATATAGGAAACTACCAATGTAGCGTTTGCGGGAACTTCCAATGTAAATTTACCATCCAAATCTGTAACTGCCCCTGTAGTAGTCCCTTGAACTAAAACCGACACCCCAATCATAGGTTCACCTGTTTCATCAATAATGGTTCCGGTTATAGTCTTTGTCTGGCTAACAATTTGAGTATCATAGTTTTTCTCACCAACAGAAATCTCAGCCATCACCGGTATAACACTTATAGACATTGCGGCCGACAATCCCCAAATAAGAAAAGAACGGCTGGCTTTGCAACCGTATGCGCTTGCAAACAAACGCCTTGTTTTCTGAACATTTTCCATACTTTCCTGGGTTAACAAATAATTATTTTAGATTTAATAATTCTTTTTGTGTTCTCTTTAAGCGTGCGCCATAATCATAATATCTTAAATCACACATTGCAAAAGTAGAAATATTTTCGGAAAACAAAAATCATTTTGCATTATTTTACTTTATTTTGTTTCGATGCTTTCATTTACAACAAACAATACAACTAGAAAACGAAAGTAAGACAATACAAAGTATTGGATATATGCATTCTACGTCCTTTAGTTAGACAAAGATTGAGGAGATATAATACTTTCGTTTCCTTTCAACCAAGCTAAATTAAATTTATAATAGAAGCGACTTGTTATCAAATGGATCATATTATCGGGTGTTTGTGTTCCAGCCAAATAACCACGAGGTTCGGCATGACCCTCATCCATTTCAAAAAACTGAGTCCAAGCTCCACCATTAAGAAAACGATAAGTACCGTTAGTCAACAAACGTTTTACAGGCCAAGTCTTACCTTCATCGTATGACAAAGCAGCATACATGCCATATCCTTTAAAAGACTTTCCTGACTTATCAGTAAACATCATACCACGCTCCTCCTTCGGAGTACGATAAGGATGCTCAGTAAAAGATATCAGTAAAATAGGACCTTCATTCAAACGCATCAATACCAGCCGTTGTCCTCCATCAATGGGGGGAAATTCCGAAGCGGAATAATGCCAAGTCTTACCCATATCATCAGACACACTCATGGGCATACGTAGATGTCCTTCTTTATCACGAATACTATTATTACGCCCCAATGCCATCAATCTGCCATCCTTCAATTGCACCACTCCGGCATGGATTCCAGCGATAGTGGTACCTGTACCCCCTTCTTTAAAATCAGGCAAAGATGCTCCATCCCATGGATCCGTCCAAGTTTTTCCTTTATCCTTACTGATATGAACAGCCGCCCCGTCTCTTCCACCTGGTCCGGCATCACAAGCCTGAACAAACCAGCCTTCCTTTGTAATAGAGGTTCCGGCTATCACTTGATGGCGTCTCGTATGTTCTGGAGCAATAATACGAGGTTTACTCCAAGCTTGTCCATTATCTGTACTTGTACGCAAAGTCATCATCAAATTCTGCCAATGTCCGGCCGCCTCCACTCCATTAATATGATAAAGAGTCCCTTGATGGTCATTCAATAATGCAGTTCCGGTCAAGTTACGATCAGCTATCTGATAAAACATACGGGGCTTCTCCCATTCACTACTTCCGGCACGCAAACGCGAAGAGAGCACCACCATCTCACGCCCTTTTTCTTCATTGGTAGAAAACCACACAGCTAACAAATCTCCATTATCACACCAAGTCAATGCCGGCTGATGATTATGTTTGAAAAAAGGCGTTCCACTATGCGCATCCGGTTCATGCACATAAACCAAAGGAGCAGTGAAGACAGGTTCCGTGATATATTGAGAGGCCCAATCCCATTTTATCTGAGACACAACATACTCATCTTTTGGCTGAGAAAGCGGAGCGGTCTGCGGATACTCTGCCTGTACCACCCGAAAGCCCGTCATTGCATGTTTATCCTCTGGCAACATAGCCATACGGTTTGCCGAACGGAGATATTTCACCGGTGTATTATGACTACCTCCTCTGGTCACCCGTGCTATGCCATCCGAATATCCTACCGGATCTGTCTGTTCCTTATCTATATAAGGTCCATACCAGTCCAGGCACCATTCTTCCACATTTCCACACATATCATATAGTCCCCAGTCATTAGGAGGGGTTTGAGCCACTTTCAAAGACAACGGTTTTGGAGTAGCTGTTATCACTTGATTTTTTTGCCAAGCAACAGGAAGTTTGTCATCCATATAGAAATTCCAATAACGACCCGCCTTACAGGCATACTCCCATTCAGCTTCAGTAGGCAGACGATAAGTTTTACCTTCTTTTTGAGTCAACCAGTCACAAAAGGCAACAGCATCTTGATAAGTTACGTACACCACCGCTTCATCATCTTCACTTGAAAAACCATTTTTACCACGTAACGTCTTGTGCTCAGGGCAGAACAATTCATACTGTGCATTAGTCACCTCGGTCATTCCCATTTTAAAAGATTTGGATATATGTACCTTATGCATAGGCGCCTCATCATAATTCTCATCTTCACCCAAGGTACCCATATAGAAATTTCCTGCAGGTATTTCTATCATTGGAATCAATTCACTTTGTGCTACAATACTTTCCGGCCATATAATAATGCTCACTATTGCACTTATTAAAACTTTTAATTTCATTTCGTATCAGATTAGAATGTGTCTGGGTGCAAAAATAACAGGCAATCAAAGAAGAACAAGGTAAAAATTGGTCTTTTATGTGCACAATTTAGCAACATAAGAACATGGTCGAAAAAACAGATTGGGATAAATAGAGTGGGAACTTCTTTAAGACATTCTATAGTAAGACGTTCTTGATCTTGCAGACAGGCAAAAAAGATAAGTTCGTTTTTTTAAAAGATCCTTATCTTTTTCTAAAAGAACAAGGTCTTTCTGCACATGAAGACAACACTGATGGTTCAACACGTATATACGTACAACCTCACGCGAACGTATATGTAGCCCTACGTGAACGTTCATGAAGACCCACATGAACATTCGTGTAAAAACAGGCTGTTTTTCCCCGGAACGTCTTCCCTTTCATGACGGGAGTCTTTTCCAAACTGACGGCATAACTTTAGGGAGTTTCCACCATTGTTCCCGGAAGTTATGCCGTTAACTTTCGGGACTACTCCTATCAATACAAAAAAACACATTTTATCTCTCATGCTCTCACCTTTTATCGCTTTCCCCCGATGAATAAAGCGTTTCAAGGGTGAGAGATGGGGTGAGAGATACCTCTAAAGGTGAGAGCAGTTGCCCTCACAAAGGCAGAAAATGTCCTATCACGTATTTAGAAATAAAATATTTTTTCTCTTTGGATCAATCAGGATATATGTATAAAACCATAAGATTACGACATCTCCATATCCTTGAATTTAATCCAAACTATCATATATAATGCTTCACAATTATAATACCTAATAAAAGAATCAAAGCTCCCCCCCAAAAGTTATCTATGAAACTTATTGAGAAAAAGTAAGATAATCTATCTACCCATAACAATAGCTCATACTCGGAAGATGTCGTTCTTGAGGAGGATGGGCAACTTTAAAAGCACCATACAAAATAACGAATACCGCCTTATCGAACATTAGGAAACAAGGATTATTCTAATATAACATGAGTTCGATATAAATATGCAGATATATCATTGCTGATTAGGAACATAGTAATAAAAGTATTAAATTTATAGTGCTGAATTATAACATTTAAACGATTATCCCTATGTTCTCAGAGTCCATAGTTACAGAGTTTAATTGTATGACACAATGTGGATGTCCCATGAGCCTTTGAAGCAGGGAAAATTTCTAGAAAACATATAGGAAGAATTATGCGCTGACAAGGGATATATCGGGCTGATTATGTTTGAGAATCTTTTCCTTAACGGAATACAGCTTGTCACCAAGGTAAAAAACAGCATGAGCGATTCCTTGATGAGCATAGCAGATAAAATTCTGCTTAGCATATTTACATCACTGATTATCAGTGACTCTTCATTTTAATCGGTACAACCTCCGTTTTGACAAATACACAGAATGTGGGGACAAATGCAAATCGTTGTATTTCATAGCTTTGCATATATGTGTTGTACCGCCTCTTTTCAGCCCTTTTGTGGAATGTCCGCTATCAGATGCAAGGTGTTGAATGATAGGGAATTTCCGCATGGATGTTACAGAACGCTTGATGAATGCAAAAGTAGTGATTTTCTTGGAATTTCTGCGGTTTGCGATGGAATTTTTATTAGTCCTGTGCAATGAAATATTTGATTCGTTGGGAAAAGTGTAGCAAAACTGAATTATTCGCTTGGAAAAGTGTAAAGCCATATACTTTGTACTTGTTTTTAGCCTTAATATCAACACCTCAATTCTTCTTGAATTATACCTTGTCTGATATAATCGCAGTGGCGAAATAATAAATTATACCCATACTGATATAATATCAAATATTTTTGCTAACTTTGTACCCGAAAAGGTATAAATAAAGTGCAAGCCGAGTGAAGAATCAAATTACTTGATTTATTCTGAGGTGCAGTCTTTATTGTTAAATCTTGGATTTTAAACGTGAATGCTTATGAATAATCTTTCTACTACGGTCAAGATGTTGCGAAAGCAATATAACCTGACGCAAGAAGAACTTTCGTTGAAGTCGGGAGTGGGATTGCGCTTTGTGCGAGACCTTGAACAGGGAAAGGAAACGCTGCGCCTCGATAAGGTGAATCAGCTCCTTGATTTCTTCAATTATGAAATGGTTGCTACTGTAAAACAGGATAATCAATGAGACAATCCCATATATTTTATAAAGACCAATTGGCAGGGATTCTGACAGAAAATGATGCCGGATACGAGTTCCGTTATTTGCCGGAATATCTCTCTTCGGAGACGGCGAGGGCTGTCAGCCTGACATTACCTTTACAGGCAGATGCATATACAAGTTCTGTGCTGTTTCCATTTTTCGACGGTCTGATTCCTGAAGGATGGCTATTGGATGTTGCACTGAGGAATACGGACATCAGCATTCTTGACCGGATGTCGTTGCTTATGACCTGCTGTAAGGATTGCATCGGAGCGGTAAGCGTTGTTCCTGTGGAAGAAAAGGAGGTGAGCCATGTGTAATTGTCTGTATTGCTATCGTCCTCTCCTAAAGGGGGAAAAGGATATGCACACGGCTTGTATAAAGAAGTTCTTTGGAACAACAACGTTGCCCGTTCTTGATTATACGACGGAGCAACTTGACCAGCTTGCTCTGCAAATCATTCAAGACCAAACCTCATTGACAGGTGTCCAGCCGAAATTGTCCTTGCATCTGAATGAGCATGAGGGCAGCAAACGATTGACCATTGTCGGGCTGTGGGGAGGTTATATCTGTAAGCCACAGACCTCGCAATATGAAATGATGCCGGAGGTAGAGGATTTGACCATGCACCTTGCAGAAGTGGCACGTATTGAGGTTGTTCCTCACACGCTAATGCGGATGGCGGATGATACCCTATGTTATCTTACTCGTCGGATTGATAGGACTCCTGCCGGAGAGAAGATTGCGATGGAAGATATGTGCCAATTGACGGAAAGGCAAACGGAGCATAAATACAAGAGCAGCTTTGAACGTGTCGGTAAGGCGGTTTTGAAATATTCGTCTTTGCCCAAAATGGATGTTACCAATTTCTTTGAACTGGTACTTTTCTCTTGGCTGACAGGAAATAACGATATGCACTTGAAAAACTTCTCTTTGTATGAAGCAGCGAATAAAATACGTTTGACTCCTGCTTACGATTTGCTGAACGCAGCTATTATCAATCCAAAGGATGATGAAGAACTGGCATTGACCTTGAACGGTCGGAAGAAAAAGCTTCAAAGGGGAGATTTTATCAAATCGGCAGCCACTCTGGGTATAGAAAATGTGATTGTAGAACGACTGATAAATAAGTATATTAAGCTATTGCCTAAGTTTAAGGCTGTCATTCAAAGCTCTTTCCTGAGTGTTGAATTGAAAGAAAAGTATGGCGAATTGTTGAAAGAACGGCTTGCGAGGCTCTCGCAGGAAGTTGTACAATAGTAAATTTTATATTAAATCCAATTTTCTGCTTTTGTCGTTTGAAATGATGACTATATTAGTCGTTTTTTATAAATTTGTAATCGGAATGAAAGCTGTTTCATAGTGTCGTAATGTTTAATAACAAATTAATATAGATATATGCCGAAAAGACGAGTGTTTTTTAGTTTTGAGTTCCATAAAGATGCCTGGAGAGCTTCCCAGGTGCGCAATATGGGTAAAGTGGACAACTCTTCTACATTTAGTGACAATGATTGGGAAGAGGTGAGATTGAAAACAGATACAGCAATAAGGAAATGGATTGATGAGCAATTGGATAAGCGATCATGCCTTGTTGTTTTGATTGGGGCAACTACATCATCTAGAAAATGGGTGAAATATGAAATAGAGAAGGCTTATCAACTTAATAAGGGTATAGTCGGAATACGCATCCATAAACTAAAAGATATGTATGGGAATCAAACTACTGCCGGTGCCAATCCGTTTTATTCTCTTTATACGCAAGAAGGTTATAGGCTATCTAACTACATTGAGGTGTTTGATTCGAATTATTCCTTAAGTACTTATGTTTATGATGATATAAAAGAAAATATAGAACAATTGATAGAAAACGCCATAGAAAATGCTGGCACATATTAGTTATTTATGCAGTATCATTATCAACTGATTTTTTTAGGAAATACAGAAAATCCTCTCATTAGAGACATCTTGAATGTGTTTATCAAAAAAATAGGAGAGCTAGGATTGTCTGAAAAAATTCTTAAAATAATATATTCGTATGAATTTGACGAAAAATACAATAACAAAAATCCTTCGTTTTGTTTCTATATAGGAAGTGAAGATGTGCATTATGCTGATGTGGAAAAAATTGAAACAATTTTGACTAATGGTGATGCAATATTACCTATTTATTTCAAAGAAAACAATTTTAACAATGAAATACCCATCATATTGCATCCTATTAACGGTGTATTTGCAGGCAATAGAACCACTTGCTATTATGTGAATATAGCACTTCAAGGATTAAGATTATTGAGAAAAACGCGAAGAGTATTTATAAGCTATAAAAGAAGTGATTCAACAGGTGTTGCAATTCAACTTTTTGAAGAATTGATTAAAAATAATTTTGATCCATTCTTGGATTCGTATTCTATTCCACCGACGGAAGACTTTCAAGATGAATTATATCATAGAATGTCCGACAGCGATGTGGTAATTCAATTATTGACGCCCAGTTTTCATGAGAGTGGGTATTGTAGGGAGGAAATAGAAACTTCAAACGTTAAACAGATAGGAGTTGTGCAGGTTGTTTGGCCTAAATGTTCCATAGAAAAATCAGATTATCTTTGCATACCAGTTCAATTGGAGGAAAATGATTTAATGAATATAGAAAGTGCTGAAAAGTGTAAACTTACACTGCCCTGTCTGGAAAAAATAATTGATGTAATAGAGTCGTGCAGAGCTAGAAATTTAGCAGCAAGACAGGATACATTGCGAGGGGAGTTTATTCAAGAAGCAAAAAAGTTGGACGACTGGTCTTTCAAGAAAGGTATTACATCATCGAAAGAGACATTAATAAAAAACTTCTTGCACTTTATCTGCCAGCAATAGGAGTGCCTACATCATATGACTATTATAAATCAAGAGAGTTTCGTGAATTACTTGAGACACCAGAATTAAAGGTGTATCTGCTTTACGATTCTCTTAAGGTACGAAAAGATTGGATTAACCATTTAAATTGGCTTAATTCCGCTCTTGAAGTAAAAACTATTCAAAGAAATGAGTTTGATAAATGGATGAACCAAAAGTAAAAAATATATTTCTTTCCGCAAGTATCCCTTTTACCGAAAGAAATAAAAAATATATAAATACCTGTGACGTTACATCAATCAGAGATGCTGTAATTGCATTAACATCTGTTGTGATAAAAGATTATAGACTGATATGGGGTGGGCATCCTGCTATTACACCGATGATAAGCAGAGTGCTAAATATATTGGAATACAATGTTTCCGAACATGTTATGCTATATCAATCCAAATGGTTTGTGGAGCAATTTCCAAAAGAAAATAAGGACATGCCAAAGGTGGTGCTAACAGAGAAGAAAGATTCGTTAGAAGAGAGTCTGCTTGAGATGCGAAACAAAATGATTGGTAATAATGAATTTATGGCCGCTTTTTTTATTGGAGGGATGGAAGGTGTTGAAATTGAATATGATATGTTTAAGCAATTTCATCCGGATACTCCGATGTTTCCAATAGCCAGCACAGGGGCTGCAGCAAAAATACTTTTTAATAAGCATAAAAATGAATATGACATTAAATTAGAGAATAATCTCGCTTATATGTCACTATTTCGTGAAATAATAAAACAAATTTGATATGGCACATAAAACTTTCATTTCGTATAAGTATAGCGAAGCTCAAAACTTACGAGACAAAATTATTGATTCTTTAGGTGAGGACGCTAAATATTATCAAGGAGAAACAAGTGATTCCCCAGATTTAACAGATACTTCAACAGAGAATATTAAGAAAAACTTAAGAGACATGATGTTTGATACCTCAGTAACAATAGTAATCATCTCTCCAAATATAAAGAAGAGTAGGTGGATTGATTGGGAAATAGAATATAGCCTCAAAAGAATCACAAGAAAAGAAAGAACTTCACATACAAATGGCGTAGTTGGTGTCATTATGAAAGTCAATGGTTCCTATGATTGGTTTAAATATTCAACTCAGCATCAAGATGGATGTCGTTCAAATAAATATCGTGATGATTTGGTTTATGATATAATCAATAATAATAGATTTAATCAAAATCCCAAAAAATTCTCTTGCGAACAATGTCAAACAGTTGACGCATTAAGTGGCTCATATATTTCTTTTGTAGAAGAGGAGGATTTTTTAGCTGATCCAAATAAGTACATAAATAATGCGTATGATAAAAGTGAGTATGATGGGTATGGGTACGAACTGGTTCGTTCTAGGTAAAAGATATTGCTGAATAACTATGGAATAGGATATGAAGCTAATGGACAATAATTTCTTCAAAAGTAAAGCGTTGTTCAGCCTAGCTTTAATAGAAAGAGGTTATAACAAAATTAAATAGAAGACACTGCAAATAGCTTATGTTGTTATATGCTCATATGACCATATATGGCGTTTGCGGACGTTTTATTATTAGCGAGGGAGGATGTCTTTATGACATTCTTCGTTGGTTTTAATTGGGTAAATGATAATGGGGCAAGTTTACTAAACTACTAGCGCTTCCTATAGTTATTTGGTGGGCGACGGTGTGGATGGAGACCATAAGAAATATAAGAAAGATAACTTATCAGTTATCATGGAATAAATGTGTGGTCTAGTTATAGAAATTGAGGCTATATGTATATTTGTATAGATTCAGTTTTTCGTTTAATATGGGTTAGAATTTGTTAGATTTCGGTGATCAATAGTAGGATATTAATGCTTCTTGCTTTCATAATACTCTTTTATCAATTGATTTACTTCATCCATCGATATTTCTCCCTCTATATGTTTGCGTGCCGTTTCAATGAGGAAATCGGATACACGTAAATTGTCAACCGCTTGCAAACCTATGGACGTTCTCCACAATTTGGCTCGCTCACGCTTATCCAAGTCTTTATCATTCAAGTATTCATCAAATATATACATGTCCTTATTATATTTTGCTCAGAATTCTGTTGAAGGTTACAAAAGTACAAAATAATCCCGGTTTATCGAATATAATTCGCTATATTTGCACTATAAAATCGCATTAAACAATGAAGCTAAATAAAATAAAGACTGTTTTGTCGGATAAAGGTATCTCTCAGACATGGTTGGCTAAGCAACTTGATAAAAGTTTCAGCATGGTAAATGCTTATGCGTGCAATAGAATCCAGCCGAATTTGGAAACATTGCAGAGGATTGCCGAGATTTTACAGGTGGATTTAAAGGATTTGATAACAGATAAAGAGGAAAGGTAAAATGCAATGAAAAACTTTACGGAGAATACAAGAGTACAAGTCCCGGCTGCATTGCATCTTTGCAAGCTCGGTTATACATATTTGGATGATATAACATCATACAATCCCCAGACGAATATTTTGACGGATGTTTTTATCCGCTCAGTAAAACGTCTGAATCCTGTTTTGACTGACTTGGAATGCAGCCAGTTGCTGGATAAAATTGTCGGAGTCTTGAACAACGATGATTTGGGCAAGGAATTCTATAGCATACTTTCCTCCAATAGTGGCGTGAAGTTGATAGATTTCGCTGATGCGAATAATAATGAATGGCACGTTACGACAGAGTTTACATGCGAAAATATTGAATCCGGTGATAGCTTCCGTCCTGATATCACATGCTTTATAAACGGCTTGCCTTTAACTTTTATCGAAGTCAAGAAACCTAATAATCATGATGGAATCTTAGCAGAGCGGGATAGGATTAACAAAAGGATGCGGAACAAGAGTTTTCGTCGCTTTATCAATCTTACCCAATTGATGATTTTTTCCAATAATCAGGAATACGATAATGAAAACAGGGTTCCGATACAAGGGGCGTTTTATTGTTGTGCATCAAAAGAGAAAGCTTTCTTTAATGTGTTTAGAGAGGCTGATGCTACTTTCGTGTCGGAATATCCATATATAGCGTTGACGGGAAATACAGAAAAACAGGTTCTCAGACATAGGAATTGTGTCGTTATTAAAAACTTGCCAGATTATGAAACAAATAAAAAGGTAGATACTCCTACGAATCGTGTTTTGACATCAATGCTTTGCCGGGAGAGGCTTTTGTTTCTGTTAAGATATGGCTTTGCGTATGTTAATCGAACTATAGAGCTGGAAGATGGCAGTAAAATCACAACTCTCGAAAAACATGTGATGCGCTATCAGCAATTGTTTGCTTCATTGGCTATTCGCAAAAAACTATCTAAAGGTGTCAAGAGTGGAATAATATGGCATACGCAAGGCAGTGGCAAGACAGCATTGGCGTATTATTCAGTTCGCAGTCTGACCGATTATTATGCAAAACGTGAGACGGCTGTTAAATTCTACTTTATAGTGGATCGTATTGCGCTGATGGAGCAGGCGAGCGATGAGTTTGTTGCACGTGGCTTAGTTGTAAGGAATGTCAATAGTAGGGATGATTTAATGAAAGACATCCGTGATACTACCCCTGTGGTGAACAGTGAGGGTAAAGCGGAAATAATGGTTGTAAACATACAGAAATTTAAGGAAGATTCTACCAAAATACATATAGAATCTGGATATAATACTAATCTTCAGCGTGTATTCTTTATAGACGAAGCACACAGAGGATATAGTCCGCAGGGTAGTTTTCTTGCAAATCTTTTAGAAGCAGATAAGGATGCTGTAAAAATCGCATTGACAGGAACTCCTTTGTTACGAGAAGAAAAAGAATCTTGGCGTGTTTTCGGCGATTATATTGATACCTACTATTATGACAAATCGATAGCAGATGGTTACACGTTAAAACTGATGCGTGAACCGATAGAAACCATATATAAAGAGCGTATTGAGAGCATTCTTGATAAATTGGCTGGAAACGTAGAAGTCAAGAAAAGCGATATAGACAAGAATAAGATAATTGAGCATGAAAGTTATCTGAACGCTTTGCTTGATTATATTATTTCTGATTTGCGGAGATTCAGAAAAGAACAAGCCGATGATTCCATCGGTGCAATGATTGTGTGCAAAACCAATCCACAGGCTCGTGAAATGTTCCGTTTATGGCAGCAGCGTTTCAGATTCGCACAGCGTATTGAAGATAAGTGGGAAGAGCAGTTGGGAATGGTGGCAGAGCCAATGGTTGCGTATGGTCATGCCAAACCATTGCGTGCTTCTCTGATACTGCATGATGAAGGTGACAAATTAGAGCGAAAAGCATACATTGAAGAATATAAGAAGCAGCAGACTGTAGATGTACTGATTGTCAATCAGATGTTGCTTACCGGATTTGATGCTCCCAGATTGAAAAAACTATATTTGGGACGTAGCCTTGACGGTCATGATTTGCTACAGGCTCTTACGCGTGTAAACCGTCCGTATAAAGATTTCAAATATGGCTATGTGGTTGATTTTGTAGATATAAAGGAAAACTTTGATTCGACAAATGACCGCTATCTGAGAGAATTAAACCGCACGGCGGATATTAAGGAGACCAAACAGAACGAGCCTGTTGGCAATGCTATTATCGAAGATAGGGAAGAGATAATAGCGAAAATGAAAGAAATCAAAAGTGTTCTCTTTAATTTCACTTGCGATAATCCGGAAGAGTTCAGGCAAGAAATCGACGAAATAGAGGATAAAGACAGGCTTTATGAATTACGGTCTGTATTGAATGATGCTAAAGCTATTCTGAATCAAGTCAGAGCTTTTGGCGATGATGAATTGAAAGAAAAAATAGAGTCTTTGGCTTTTGGTGGCATTCCTACTTTGATTACAGAGGTTACACATCGCATAGAGAGGATGAATCTGTTTGAAAGTACAGAGCATAAGGCAGATGTTTCCGGAATAATCAATGTTGCTCTGTCAGAATTGGAATTTGAGTTCAAAAAGGGAATGTCCGAGGAACTGCGAATTGTAGTTAATGATATTCGTGAGCGTTGCGAAAAGGTACAAGCCGAATTTGATGCCAATTTTGATAGAAATGAAGAAAAATATGTCATCCTTGCAGATGAGTTCCGGGCATATTTCCGTAAAAAAGGTTTTGTGCCGCAAAACACTCAAGATGCAAAGGACAGCATTGATTACATGGATAATGTAATGAAAAAGATTCGGGAAATAAACAGGTGGAATAATATCTTGAAGAAAAAGTATAAAGGTGATGAGCGTTTTGTGCGTATTCACAAGCGGATCGAGGAGGAAAATCAAAAACGTGAACAGCCGATTATATCGGCACACGAATATGAAATAGCCGAAAATCTGTCCCAGATGAAGTCTCAAATAGACAATATGTTATTCCTGAATATCAATATTTTGGATAATGAAGACGCTTTTAAGCGTGATGTCTTGGCTATTATTGGTCATAAATTGATAGACCTTGGAATCAAGGCAAATTTGACAGACCGTAAATATATCAACAATCTTATCACAACGGAATATTTCCAACAACGTAATTTTGCATATTGATTATGAGCGATATAAATATAACAGAATCAACGATTGCCCTAATTGATTCTTTGAAAAGTACAACAGGTGCGTTTGGCTTGGCAGGAACAGGAAGCGAATATAAAATCGTCACAGAAATGTTTCTGTACAAGTTCTTTAATGATAAGTTCGGCTATGAAGCCAAACGAGATAAAATGTACGGTGAACGTCTAAGCAAGGCAGAAAAGTGGGATGCCGAATATGACACATTTACAGAGGAAGAGGTGGAAGACCTTTTCAGTTATTTGTCGGCTTCTGTACCGAGACTTAAACCGGAACATACGTTGTCACATCTATATAATTCCACAGGAAAGGGAGATTTCTCTACATTATTGGATGCTACCTTAATAGATATAGCCAATATTAATGCCGACACTTTTTCTGTAACAACTTCCGGAAAAAGCAAGGTGAACATCTTCAGTGCCATAACAACATTCGTAACTGATACTCAAAAGCGTGATGAATTTGCAAAATCGCTGATGCGCAATGTCGCCTCATTCAATTTTGAACATGTATTTATCGAGAAGTATGATTTCTTCTCAAGAATATTCGAGCATTTGCTGAAGGGATTTAATAATGCTGGAGGTGGTAAATATGCTGAATATTATACTCCACGTGCCATAGCACAAGTTATGGCGAGATTATTGGTAGGGGACAATGCGGATTTACGAGGTGTGACTTGTTACGACCCATCGGCTGGAACAGGTACATTGCTCATGGCGCTTGCTCATCAGATAGGAGAGGATAGATGCTCGATTTTCAGTCAGGATATATCAGAGAAGTCGAGCGAAATGTTGCGTCTGAACCTTATTTTAAATAGTTTATCTGCTTCTCTGCCAAATGTTGTACAGGGTAATACATTGACAGAACCATCGCATACTGAATCAAATGGTGCATTAAAGAAATTTGATTTTATCGTTTCAAATCCTCCATTTAAACTTGATTTTCCTGAGTATCGTGATACATTGGCTGCTGATACGATTCGTTTTTGGGCAGGAGTCCCGAATGCGGTTAAAAAGGTAGATCCGATGAAACCTAAAATGGCGATTTATACCTGTTTCATTCAGCACGTCTTAAATTCACTAAAGACAACAGGGAAAGGCGCAATAGTAATTCCTACAGGATTTATTACAGCTAAAAGTGGTGTTGAAAAGAAAATTTTACAACGTGTGGTAGATGAACATTGGGTTTATGGTTGTGTATCTATGCCGAGCAATGTGTTTGCCACCACTGGAACAAATGTTTCCGTTATATTCTTTGATAAGTCGGCAACGGCAGATAAAGTAATTTTGATTGATGCAAGCAAATTAGGTGAAGAATATAAAGAAGGCAATAACCAGAAACGACGTTTGCTTGATAATGAGATAGACTTAATAGTCAATACGTTCCGCAATAAAGAAGCTGTAGAAGATTTCTCTGTAGCTGTTACTTACGATGAAATAAAGGAAAAGGGGTATTCTCTCTCTGCCGGACAATATTTCGACATCAAGATTGATTATGTAGATATAACGGAAGAAGAGTTTAATGCTCGTATGGCAAATTATAAGCAAACGCTTTCCGAACAATTTGCGGAAAGCCATCGTTTGGAAGAGGAAATTATGAAACAGCTGGATGCTTTGCGGTTCAACTCAAATGTAGGTAACAATGAGTAACGAAATACAGTTCCTATTATACAATCTTCCCGACAAAGAGGAAAAGGTGCAGGTTGTTATAAAAGACGAGACCATTTGGTGTACGCAGAAAGCTATGGCAGAGCTTTTCGGCATAGACAAATCGGGTATCAGTCGTCACATTGCCAACATTTTCAAGGACGAAGAACTACAGCAAGACACGACAGTTGCAAAAATTGCAACCGTCGTAAATCGAGGCATAAGAGGCGAGGTTGAAGAGTTGGTTGATTTCTATAATCTTGATATGATTATCGCAGTCGGCTATCGTGTTTCTTCTCCAAAAGCCACCAAGTTCCGTCAATGGGCTACCAAGATTCTCAATGAGTATATCAAGAAAGGGTTTGTGCTTGACGATGAACGCTTAAAGCAAGGAACGGCAGTATTCGGGAAAGACTATTTCCGTGAATTGCTTGAAAGAGTACGTTCTATCCGTACCAGTGAACGGCGTATTTGGCAGCAGATTACCGACATATACGCAGAGTGCAGTATTGACTACGACAAAAGTTCGCCTACCACACATGATTTCTATGCCATGATACAGAACCGTTTTCATTATGCTATTACCGGGCAAACGGCTGCTGAAATCATCTACACTAAGGCAGACCATACCCAAGAACATATGGGACTGACCACATGGAAGAATGCACCAGACGGGCGTATCTTGAAATCTGATGTGTCAATAGCTAAGAATTATTTGCAGGAAAATGAAATCCGTCGGCTTGAACGTGCAGTAACTGGATATTTCGATTATATTGAGGATCTCATTGAGCGTGAGAACACGTTCAACATGGAGCAGTTTGCTGCCAGTGTCAATGAGTTCTTGACTTTCCGCAAATATCAGATATTGCCGGATAAAGGACGCATTTCTGCGGCACAAGCCAAGGCAAAGGCTGAAAGTGAATACGATATTTTCAATAAAACCCAACGGATTGATTCTGACTTCGACAAAGAAGTTAGGGGAATGTTGGATAAATAAAGAGATAAAGAACAATGATTGATGAGTTAATCCAATGGGCAACACTATTAAGCCCTATAATTAGTGTGATTGCTGTAATTGTTGCATTAAGAGTTGCTAATAACTCATTATCCTTTTGTTGGCGGAGCAAGAATTGACCATATCATAGCCGGACAAGAAAAAGCGCAGCAAAAATCACATCTTAATCAGCTATTGATGAAGCGCAAAGAGATAGAGGCCAATCTATCTTTGATTCAAGATTATATTCATAAAGCAATACAGTAAATGGAATTGAAAAAATATAGATTGGGAGAAATTCTTGAGTTACAAAGAGGGTATGATTTACCATCTTCCCAACAGAAGGCGGGAAATGTGCTTGTAGCAGGATCGAATGGTATAATAGGTTATCATAACGAAATACGTGGTAATCATCCATGCATTACAGTAGGACGGAGTGGCAGTGTGGGAAAGGTTCATTATTATGAACAACCCACTTGGGCGCATAATACAGCCTTGTTTGTAAAAGATTTTAAAGGGAATAATCCCCAATATCTGTACTACTTCCTTAAGAATCTTCATTTGGATGAAATGTTCGTAAAAGGAAGTAGTGTAGTTCCCTCTCTTGATAGAAAAGTAGTTCATTCTTTGGTTGTTCCATTTCACAAAGAAGTTGTTTGCCAAAAACGGATTGCATTAGTATTATCCAATATTGACCGTAAAATTGAACTTAATCGAGCGATAAATCAGAATTTAGAGGCGATGGCGAAGCTACTCTATGATTATTGGTTTGTACAGTTTGATTTTCCAAATGAAGAGGGCAAACCGTACAAGTCAAGCGGTGGGGAAATGGTTTGGAATGAGAAATTAAAGCGTGATATTCCTGCGTCATGGAAAACCAAAGCGATAGAAGATATTGCTGATGTTTATAATGGTGCAACCCCTTCAACTGTTAATGAACAAAATTATGGAGGAGATATTGTTTGGATTACTCCGAAAGATTTATCTGACCAGAAACAAAAATTTGTATATCAAGGAGAACGCAATATTTCGCAAGCCGGATATAATTCTTGCAGTACTCATTTATTGCCTCCAAATACAATATTGATGTCAAGCCGTGCGCCAATAGGTCTGTTATCTATTGCTAAGACTGAGTTGTGTACCAATCAAGGATTCAAGAGCTTTGTTCCCCAAGCGGAAAATATATCAACATACCTGTATTATTATCTAAACATTCACATCAAGCAGATAGAACAACTAGGCACTGGAACAACATTCAAAGAGGTTTCTCGTGAAGATGTGCTGAAATTTCCAATTCTAAAGCCAAGTGATGCAATCTTGGATTTATGGGAAGAGCGAGTGTCTGCTTTTAATAACAAACAGTTTGAAATTCAAAAAGGAAACGAATACCTTACTAAGCAACGTGACGAGCTTCTACCACTTCTGATGAATGGTCAGGTGTCGGTAAATTCTGATTTAGCAGTCTCTTATATTATATCTGTCTCTTATACACATCTGACGCTGCCGACGATCTT